>Ga0157374_10000112_pt1 | contig 74313 bp, 66 predicted proteins | sample M25metaG_FD_115308 | JGI IMG/M metagenome (GOLD analysis project Ga0157374, IMG submission 115308) | Miscanthus rhizosphere microbial communities from Kellogg Biological Station, Michigan, USA - M2-5 metaG | ecosystem: Host-associated > Plants > Roots > Rhizosphere > Soil | place: USA: Michigan...
TGAATCAGAACGATGACTCGGTTGCGGAAACCAATCAGGAAAAACACGTGTATAAAGAGCCAAGCCAGCCAGGCGAAGTATCCCGAGATGTGAATTCGTCCGCGCTGGGCAATAGCTGCCGCACGCCCGATCGTTGCCAGGCTGCCTTTGTCGAAGTAACGGAAATTCTTACGCGGATGGTGCTGCAAATCACGCTTGATATTGTCGGCGGCGGCTCGGCCTTCCTGTATTGCCACCGGGGCAACTCCAGGCAACAGGTTTCCAGCCTCGTCCTTCAGCGAAACCAGGTCTCCGACGACAAAAACCTCGGGATGCCCGGGAACGCTCAGGTCAGGATTCACCATCACGCGCCCTGCACGGTCAAGCGCAGTGTCGAGCTGCTTTCCAAGCGAGGAGGCCTGGACTCCCGCAGCCCAAATTACGACGGCGGCGCGGATCTGCTCGCCGCCGATCCAAACTGCTCCCGGTTCGATTTTGGTTACCATGGCGGAGGTTCGCACCTGAACTCCTAAGCGTTCGAGTTGCCTCACAGCGCTTGCCGACAAATCGGGCGCATAGGCGGGCAGCAGGCGCGGGCCGCCCTCTAGCAACAGGATGCTTGTCCGCGCTGGATTGATGGACACGAACTCATGCCTGAGAACGTTTTTCGCAATCTCAGCCAAGGTGCCTGCTAGTTCCACGCCCGTAGGGCCCGCGCCCACAATCACGAAATTCAGGGGCAGTTCCGGCCGGCCGGCCAGCGTAGCTTTTTCGGCAAGTTCAAAGGCGAGCAATATGCGGCGACGGATTTCGAGTGCATCTTCAATAGTCTTCAGCCCCGGTGCCACCGGTTCCCACTCATCATGTCCAAAGTAGGAATGGCCGGCGCCCGCTGCCACGATCAGATAGTCGTAGCTCACCTCCAAGTCCGGGCAGATGACTTTCCGCTTTTGAAGATCGAATCTCTCGACGTCGGCCAGCAAGACTTCCACGTTCTTGCGCTCGCGCAGAATCCAGCGAATGGGCGCTGCAATTTCGCCCGGAGAGATTCCAGCCGTCGCAACCTGATAGAGCAAAGGCTGGAAAGTGTGGTGGTTTTTGCGATCAAGGACCGTGACCTGAACCGGCAGCTTGGCCAGCTTGCGCGCGGCTTCCAGTCCGCCGAACCCGGCTCCAACCACAACAACATGCGGCGTTGGGGTGTTCATGGCGCCTCCCTTAGGCCTAGCAGCAGCCTGCGTCCGAACATAACTTAGATTCGTGCCGCACTTAGAAGTCGGAAGTTATTTGCCCAGCCGTTACAGTCATTTAGCCCCCGCGGGGAAAGTGTGATTGACGCACTAAATACTAGCCACTCGCCACTTCTTTCAGCTATTCTTCGCTCAGCTTCTGCTTTGTAGGACACCCCGTGCTCACAGAATTGCGCCTCGAGAACTACGCTGTCATCGATCATCTGGCGGTGGGGTTTGCTCCTGGGCTGAATCTGCTGACCGGCGAAACCGGAGCGGGAAAGTCCATCCTGATTGACGCCTTGGCCTTGCTGATGGGTGGCAAAGCTACGCCGGATCTGGTTCGCTTTGGTGCCGATCGCGCCATGGTCTCTGCCCTATTTGAGGTGGAAGAGGGAGCCGAAAAGCTTGTCGCAAAGATACTGGAAGAGAATGGTATCGATTCTGAAGATGGAAATCTGATCCTCCGCCGGGAGATCTCGTCGGGAAAAGGCAGAGTCTTCGTGAACAATCAACCGGCGACCGTTTCGGTGCTCAAGCAACTCGCACCGTATCTGGCAAGCATTCACGCGCAGAACGAGTCGCTGGTGTCGTTTGACGGTGGGGTCAGGCTGGCCCTCCTTGATTCCTATGCCGGGACCCACGGTGATCCGGCTGCCCAGGCGTTCGCAGGTTGGAAGCAGATCACGGACAAAATCAACGAGCTCGAGCAAGGCGAGCAGGATCGCCTGCGGCTGGTGGATCTATGGACATTCCAGAAGCGTGAGATTGATGACGCCAAGTTGGACACCGGGGAAGATGAGCGGCTCGAAGCGCAAAAGAGAGTGCTCGCCAATGCCGAGAGGATTTACAGCTCGGCCATGCAGGCATTCGATCTGTTATATGAAGGCAGTGCGTCCACCTCAGCAACGTTGCGTTCAGCTCAGAAACACCTCGAAGAGTTGATCCGCTATGAGCCCAAGTTCCAGGAAGCTCTTTCATCCCTTGAATCAGCGCGTATCAGTGTGGAAGATGTCGGGGCGAGTCTGCGCGACTATGCGGGCGGAATTGAAGCCTCACCCGAGCATCTCGCTGAAATCGAAGATAGACTGGCCCTGCTGGATCGTCTGAAGCGCAAATACGGCCCGACTCTCGACGAAGTGATCAAGCTTGGGATCGAGGTCACCGAAAGGCTTGCTGAGATCGAGAATAGGGATGACGTTCTGCGGGATCTGCGGAAACAACTTGCGGTCGCAAGCGATGAGTATCTGCAACTGGGGCGAGCCCTATCGAAGAAGCGGTATGAAGCTGCCAAGAAGCTCGAGAAGCTCGTTGAGTCCGAAATCAACGAGCTCTCGATGAAGGCACAGTTCCGCATCGCGATCAACGGCACCGACGATGAGGCCAACTGGACTAGCGCGGGTTTCGATCAGGTCGAATACATGATCTCCACCAATCCAGGCGAGCCGATGCACCCGCTCGATCAAATCGCGTCCGGTGGTGAAATGTCGCGAGTCATGCTGGCGCTGAAGGCCGTCGTTGAGGCGGGATCGCGGAAGAAGGCCCTGGGGGCCCAGCGCACGCTGGTCTTCGATGAAATCGACACCGGGATCGGGGGCCGCGCAGCGGAAGCGGTAGGGAAGAAGCTGAAGTCGCTGGCTCGGACCAGCCAGGTGCTGTGCGTAACCCATCTTTCTCAGATCGCAACCTTTGCTGATCATCACTACCTGATCGAGAAGACTCACGCCGGGGAGCGAACCAAGACCCGTGTTCGTGAAATTACCGGACCAGAACGTACAGAAGAGGTGGCCCGTATGATCAGCGGCGCCAAGCTGACGGAAACATCCCTGAGGCATGCCGAGCAGATGCTGAAAGCAAACGCGTAATCCTCAGGCGCAGACTCCGCATCCAACCTTGATTTGAGGCACACGTGAGCGCTGACCAAGTCGTTGACATTGACGGTAGGACCCTGAAGCTGACCAACCTGGATAAGGTGCTCTATCCCGCTGCCGGTTTCACCAAAGGGCAGATCATCGATTACTGCGCCCGCATTGCGCCGGTGCTTGTGCCCCATCTTGCCGACCGGCCACTAACGCTTAAGCGTTATCCCGGGGGAGTGAACGAGCAATATTTCTTCGAGAAGAACGCCACCAAGCATCGCCCTGAGTGGGTCAAAACCGTCCCCATCTGGAGCCATGGCAACCAACGTAACGTGAATTATATTTTGTGCAACGATCTGCCGACGCTGGTGTGGATAGCCAATCTGGCGTCCATTGAGCTGCATCCGTCGCTCTCGTACTCCGAAGACATCATGTGCCCTCGGCAGCTGGTGTTTGATCTCGATCCTGGTCCGCCGGCCGACATCGTGCAGTGCTGCCAGGTCGCGATGTGGCTGCGGGCGATCTTTGAGCATTTTGGGCTCCAAGGTTTTCCTAAGACCTCCGGGTCGAAAGGCCTGCAGGTCTACGTTCCTCTGAATACTAAGACGGATTACGACGAAACCAAGCCTTTTGCTCACGCCATGGCCCGGCTCCTCGAAAACGAGCATCGCGACATGGTGGTGTCGGACATGAAGAAGGCAGTCCGCACGAATAAAGTCTTTGTCGACTGGAGCCAGAACGACGAGCATAAGACCACGATCAGCGTGTACTCCTTGCGAGCCCGCGAACGCCCAACGGTTTCGACACCGGTCAGTTGGGAAGAAGTCGAGCGGGCGCTGAAGAAGAAGGACCCCCGCCTCCTGATCTTCGAGTCGCACCAGGTCCTAGATCGCGTGGAGAAAATGGGAGATCTCTTCCTGCCGGTGCTTAAACTCAAGCAGAAGCTCCCGAAACTGGAAGGAATGGACCGCGACAGACCCGAGGCGATCAAGGGCGAACTTGCCACGGCCGCACCGGTGCCATCGCGTCCAAAAAGCCAGCGGTTAAAGCCGGCTAAAGCGGGCTCCTCGAGAGGCACTTCGAAGCGCCGCCAGAAGGTATAATCCGGTTCTCGCACTTGGCTGAGTGCTCGTGATTCGAAAATGCCTCAACTTTTGATCGGTACATCCGGGTGGGCGTATCCCAGTTGGAAGCCAGGTTTTTATCCGGCGAAACTCGCGCAAGCGAAGTTTCTGACTTACTACGCGGGTCAGTTGAACACGGTCGAGGTGAACCTCACCTTTCGCCAGCTACTCAAGGACACGACGGCACAAAAGTGGATCGATCAGACTCCGCAAAATTTTCGCTTCACCATCAAAGCCCACCAGGTGATCACCCACATCAAACGGCTGAAGAACACGGAAGAATTCCTTCAGCGCTTTTTGAGCACGCTTGGACCGCTCTCCCAGGCGGGAAAGATCGGTTGTGTGCTTTTCCAATTGCCACCCAACATGAAAGCCGATCCCAAGGTTCTAGAGGATTTCCTCCCTGCAATTCCCAGAGGCATGAAAGCGGCATTCGAGTTTCGTCATGAGTCCTGGTTCGCGGATGACATCTTCTCCTGCCTCAAGCAACACAACCGCGCCTTGTGCGTCGCTGAGACAGAAGAGCGCGTCACCCCCGACGTGGTCACCGCAGATTTCTGCTATTACCGCTATCGTAAGCCTGAGTACACACCCGAAGAGCGCCAGGCAATGCTGCGCCGAATGCAAGAACACCTTTCGAATGGACGGGATACCTACGCTTACTTCAAGCACGAGGAAACGCCGCAGGGTGCAATCTACGCTGTCGATGTGCTGAAGCAGGCGGGCGCGGCACCCGCCTGATCACTTCCCCCCAGCATCCGAGAATGCGCATATTGGTTCAATGCCTTCTGAAGCCAATGCGGCCGTCCTTGCTTCTTTCCTCGATTACCTGAAGATCGAGAAGGGATTGGCTTCGCTTACCCTCTCCGCTTACATGCGAGACATCGGACAGTTTGCGGAGTTCCTTGAAGAGCAGAAACGCACCTTGTTGAAGGTTCGCCGCGAGGACGTGCGCGGCTTCATTCAGCAGCTCTTCTCCCATTCTGTAGACGGCCGCTCCGTGGCGCGAAAACTTTCAGCACTGCGGCATCTGTATCGTTATTTGCTGCTGGATAAGCGCGTCGACCGCGATCCCACGCTCAACATCCCCTTACCCAAGCAGTGGAGGGTATTGCCGAAATCGCTGGGCAGGGAAGAGGTCGAGCAGCTGCTCGAGGCCGGCAGTGGACATACCCGCGCCCTCCCTCCGTCTGCGACCTCGAAACATGCCCATGCCCTCGCCTGTCGCAATCGCGCAATTTTCGAAGTGTTTTACGCCGGAGCGCTGCGCGTGTCGGAAGTAGTCAATCTCCGGGTGGAAGACGTGAAGCTTGAAATGGGATATGTGCTCGTGCGCGGCAAGGGCGACAAGGAACGAATCGTCCCCTTGGGACGCGCTGCCGAGGAATCGCTCACCGGGTATTTGCGTCAAGCACGCTCCGTATTGGCGGCAGGGAAAAGCTCGCCGTTGCTTTTTCTCGCCCAGGGTGGGAAAAGAATCACCCGACAACGAATTTGGCAGGTGGTAGTTGCGGCTTCTGCACAAGTTGGACGCCACGCCAGCCCACACATGCTTCGCCACAGCTGCGCTACTCACATGGTGGAAAATGGCGCCGATCTGCGCACTGTCCAAACCCTGCTGGGACACGCCGACATCTCCACCACCCAGGTTTATACCCATGTCGCTCTCGATCGGTTGAAAAGCGTGTTTCAAAAGCACCATCCGAGAGCAAAGGCAAGATAGGAATGTGCAGCAAGAGCCGCAGCCCGCAAAGCACGGAAGAATCGCTCGAAACTGCCACGTTGTGGCTAAAGGTTGAAGGGTGAGTATGGGCAGGCAAACAGTGGTGGATAGTGCGCTAGGAAAATTCATTGCTTCGCTTCGGGAGCGCAACACGTCGCCCAACACTCTTCGTGCCTACACCGGTGACTTGGCGGCCTTCGCCGCGTATATGGGCCAACGAAAATGGCGCGACATCGACCACATCACGATTCGTGGATTCTTATCGCATCTCTACGAGAAAGGGTTGAGCAAGTCTTCGGTTGGGCGCTCTCTTGCTGCCATCCGCTCGCTCTACCGCTGGCTTGCCCAGGAAGGCATTGTTGAGCAGAATCCCGCCGCACTGGTTTCCTCTCCCAAGCTGCCGAAGAAACTTCCCCGTGTGCCCACGATGGAAGAGATGAACTCTGTTCTTGACGGCCCCATGCCCGAGATCGCGACCTTTCCCGAACGCGACCGTCTGATGCTTGAACTTCTTTACGGATGCGGCATCCGGAACTCGGAACTGGTCGGCATCAACCTCGATCACATTCACTTAAAGAATGAAATCATCCTGATTCGCGGGAAAGGAGCCAAGGAGCGGTACGTGCCGTTCGGCGATGCTGTCAAATCGGCTCTTGCCGCGTACTTGCCAGGGCGGCAACAGATTCTCGCCGAGTGCAGGAAAACCACGCCAGCACTCCTGATCAACACCCGTGGCGGCCGGCTAACCACGCGCAGTGTAGGACGGATTATCAAGAAGGTGGCGGTTGCCAAGGGACTCTCATCGGAGGTTCATCCCCACACCCTGCGGCACGCCTTTGGCACACACATGCTGGAAGAAGGCGCCGATCTGCGCGCAATCCAGGAATTACTCGGCCACGAGCGCCTTTCGACCACGCAACGTTACACGCAGCTTTCGAGCAAACACCTGCTCAATGTGTACGACCAGACCCACCCTCGCGCGAAATGAGGTTTTCCCGCTCTATTTTTTGGTGGGACGAAGCATAAAAGATTTCACCGCAACATTATTGGGCTGCACTCCTGCGGGAATCATGGTCAACAACCCGTATTCCCCTGGTTCGAGTTTCCGCGGTTTCCGCTTCTGAATCACGGTCACGTCGCCGGATTGGGAGTCGAGCACCAACAAGTAATTCTGACTCTGCGATAAGGCCAGTCCGTCCGGCCGACTACCGACCGGAAGCGTGGCGATGAGCTTTCCCATATCAATGTCATACACCGCGACCGAATTGGAGCCGAAATTACTGACGTAGAGCCGCGAGTTGTCAGCGGAAACCACCGCCCGCGAAGGGTGTCTCCCGATCAAGTAGCTGCCGCTAACCTCGTCCGTGGTGGTTTCGATAATCGATACAGTATCCGAATCAAAATTGCAGACGATCAACTCACCGCCGTCGGGTTTCAGAGTCAAGCTAACGGGTGTCTTTCCCACGTCCAGGAGAGCGATCAGCTTGTCGTTCTGCAGATCGATCGATGCGACCTGGGCCGACCCCGAGCACGCTACGAAAGCCTTGCTATGGTCGGGGAGAATCGCAATATCGGTCGGTTGTTGGCAGATTGGTATGGTTGCGCGGACTACGAGCCTTTGGGCGTCGATCAGCGAAACCGAGCCATCCGTACGATTGCTGACAACGATTGTGGCGCCGTCGGGTGAAACCCGGGCAAGTCCAGGTGAATTGCCGACGTGTACGTTGGCAATCACCTTGCGTGCGGCCAGATCGATGACCGAGACATTGGAAGACCCAGCATTGGCTACATAGGCCCTGGTGCCGTCGGCCGAGACATCAATGAAATAGGGCGTTCCGTGCACACCCAACGTGGCTACCACCTCGTTCCGTTCGGTATCGATGATGTTAACGTTCGCTGAACCGCTATTGACCACATAAACCTCGTTCCTCTTCGAATTCGCGGCGACTCCGGTCGGAACGGACCCGACTTTCAGGGTCTTTAGAAGACGGAACTTTGGGAGGTCGATGATGGAAACCGTGTTGCTCTTTCCATTCGTGACATAGGCATATTCGTGGTAAGCGGGATCAAAGGAGGGGAGCTGCCGCTGATGGAAGTACCACCAGCCGAACCCCGCCATCACGGGCAGCAGAACTAGGATGAGCAGAATCTTTCGCAAGGGTTTCTTGTCGCGGATCGCCCCAGGGCAACAAGAAAAGATATCAGATGTGGCTAGCGGGTACTTGCCAGATTCGGGGTTGGAGGTGCACTCACAGTGTCGTGCAGACTGAGGCGCATTTTTTTCTTGTCACAATCCACGTAAAGGACGTGTTCGGCGCCGGGCGTGAGGTTTGCTTGCAAGGTTTCGGTCTGATCGTAAGTTCCAGGCGAGACAACCCGCACCTCGAGCTGGTGCTTCCCGGGAGAGAATTGCAGATCGGATGTCTGATTCATCACTATGGTTTTAAACAAGCCGCGCCCTTCGGTGCTGGCTCGAAGTTCCTGGTCAAAGACTAGCTTCTGATCCAGCCACATTGAGGCTGACCCATTGGCGAAGCGGTGGAGAATTTCAACCCGAACCTTGGCCGTTTCAACCGCTAGAGGGGCGGGCCTGCGCACCGGTTTTTTGATCGCAACCAGGCGCTCGGGAGGGGTCTTTTGAATTTCTGGAGCAGTGAGCTTCGGAGGAGGCGGAGGCCACAGCGTTTCCGCTTGCTGGTATTGATCCCGGATCTCAATCCCGGTGAACACCAAAGCAATCGCCACCACCGCGATCATGGCCTCCACTGCCATTCGGCGAGTAAAGACCATGCGCACCGGGCGCCTTGCCAGAGATTTGTCTTGCTCTAACGTACGCGTAAAAAAGCGCGTCGCGTCCGCAAACGATTCATCGTTTGCCGCAAAAGTTCGGAGATCAGCTGCCAACTCGGCTCCACTTTGATATCGATCTTTGGGATCCTTGGCAATCGCGCGCTGCACGATGCGGTCAAGCTCTTGAGGAAGATCTGCTCGTAGACTCGAGACCGGAAGAGGCTCTACATTCATGACCTTGAAGCAGACTGTTTGTGCGCTGTTGCCTTGAAAAGGCCGGAAGCCAGTCAGCATGCTGTAGAGCGTTATGCCAAGCGAAAATAGATCGGAGCGAACATCAGGCTCAGAGCCATTCAGTTGTTCCGGTGCCATGTAGGCCGGACTTCCAAAGATTTTACCGGCGTGAGTGGCCACCGCATGGTTCAAGTGCGAGACGCCGAAATCAGCAATCTTAGCCTTGCCCTCGGTCGTGATCAGGATGTTCGCCGGTTTGATGTCACCATGAATTACGCCTTGCGAGTGAGCGTAATGCAAGGCGTCGGCGATCTGGCACCCGAACGTAAGAGCCTGGGAAAGCGGCAACCTGCCTCCTGCCGCCGCAATCTCATCGCTCAAGGAGCGGCCCGCAATATGCTCCATCACGAAGAACGGCTCGTGGGTTTCTGGGTCTTCCCCGGCATCAAAAATCGTAACGATTCCCGGATGCGCAAGCTTTCCGGCCGCTCTGGCTTCTTGCGCAAAGCGCTCTCTGTATTCCTGTTCTTCGGATTCTTCGATCCCAGCCAGCGAAATGGTTTTTATAGCGACAATGCGATCGATATTTGGATCTTGAGCGCGGTACACCACTCCCATCGCGCCGCGTCCAATCTCGGCTTCGACATGGTACCGCCCAAGAGATTCGCGGATGGGAATTGTCACAGGTATGTCAATGGTAAGGTGCATCCGATTGAGGAGTCAGTAAGAAATCGGCCCCTCGATGGTTACTGTGGTAATCGCAATATCAGGGTCGCAGGAGTTACTGCGGCGTACGTGTACGTAATTGGACTTTCCCTCCCTTGGGAGGCAGCTCGAAGGGGAACTCCACCAACGCATTGTTCAGGGGAATTCGAAGTACGAACTGCTCTGGCTGGCGCCACGGACCAATCCAGCGGTTCTTGGTATTGAAGAAAACCCAACCGGAAGCGGCAGAATTTGCCGGGTCGAGCGTTGAGTCATGGAGAGCGTGAGTGCTAATGAAATCCATCATTTCCGTATAATCTTTCAATCGTTGCTGTAACTCTGCCTCCTTGGCGGTTTTCTGTTCAGGATGTTTCTTGATCTGGTGACGTGTGACCTCGTCGGTCAGGTCGTCGATGTTCTGTTGCAGTTGCTTCAACATGGTGTCCGGGTCAAGGGCGTGCTGGACCACCTGAAAATGCTTGGAAAACTCCAGAGTTGATTGGTCGGGAGAGATGCCTACAGGATCCGTTCCTTTGTAACTGAACGAGAGCAAAATGCCAATCATGGGAATCGTTCGGTGACGAATTTTCTCAAGCTCCTGGTTATCGATAGCGAGCGTGAGTTGGAAGTCGGCTGTAGAAAGGGAATAATAAGTGTGGCCGTCCTCAGCTCTCCGCAGCGTGCATCCGGGCGCCCCTTCAGTCCAACGCAATGCGGGAAGGGATTGTGGAGTTCCAGCAAACGCCGTTGCACTCAGGAAAAGGATCAGCAGCGTCCTGCAGGCGATTTGCACACCTAACAGTATAGAGAAGCTCTGACCTATATCTCACAAGAATGAGTATGGAGAACGTTGCGGGTTTGGCACCCAGCCGCAAGTCTCGAGCGCATGTCATGGACAAAATCTCAGCAGAGTGCAGGAGTGTTTGCGACCTTGCTTCGTGGCGGGTTACACTGGAAGTCAGGCGGTCAGGCTAGCACAGAGCGGCTCGATGCAATCTAGTCGCAGAACTGGTAATGGTGTGGTGGGCAAAGCGAGCTTTAGGGCCCACGCAAAGCAAAGCTGATGCTGCAACTGCTTGAAACGAAGGCGTGGGGACGTAGTTCAGTTGGTTAGAACGCTGCCCTGTCACGGCAGAGGCCGCGGGTTCGAGTCCCGTCGTCCCCGCCATTCTTTACAACGACCGGAAGTTGGGTTTTGGCGCAACTGTCCAAAACTGTCCAATAAAAATTTGGACTCCCCCCGCTTGGGAAAAATTGTCTCCGCTACGCGGCCTTGCGCTTCCCGCTTGGCCGGCGAGAGTGCCTGAGTGTAGACATCCATTGTGATCCTGCTGTTCGCGTGCCTGAGCAGCTCCTGCACAACCTTTATGTCTTCACCGTTGCGAAGCAAGGTGGAATACGTGTGCCGGAAAGTGCGCCATCCGACACGCTTGGTGAGGTATTGGGATGAACCCACGAAGTGAGACAGTTTTGAATGACACACGTGCCATTGAGTTGAAGTTTGCAGCATTCCTAACTAGCCGGGGATGAGGTCTGGAGCAGGGGACGGCGTCTGAGTCTCCTGCTCCAGCATCCTCGTAGAAATCCTCTTTTCGGTTCCCGAAAAAAATTCCACGCAGGAACTGCCGGCTGCCAGTTCGTCCCATATTTGAGCAGCATCAGTCTGCGCTTGTACCGGAGCGGTAAGCGCCATTCCTAGAGGTGCGGGGGAGAACCTCCGCTGCTGTTCTCCTGATCCGGGTCTTTGAATCATCTTTCTGAGCGCCACACTCAACTCCGTCCTCGCCCGATCAGTGCAGCTGCAAGATACGCCTAATGCGGGAATGTGGGTCAGTTCACTACGAACCGCGAGGTGGGGGAACTGTGACTTCCTACATCTCGGTCGACGATGGCAGTTCATGAGGGGGATGATCCCGTGTTCAATTCGCACCGTTCACCCGGTCCGCAAGTCCGCCGACTCACTTTGAGCGGAATGAAGCAATCTATAAAGGCATTTATGTTCTGAATACGACGCGGGCAATTAGAAATGCGATGGCCACGGAAGAAGTCGTAGCCACCAAGCCCGGCATCATGAAGCTGTGATTCAGAATGTATTTTCCTATCCGAGTGGTGCCGGTCTGATCGAAAGAGATGGCAGCCAGTAAGGTGGCGTAGGTAGGAAGAACAAAATAGCCGTTCACAGCGGGGAATAATGCAATCAGTGATGTTGTGCCTAGTCCCAGGGCGATGCCAATAGGCATCAATGTTGCCACCGTGGCAGCCTGACTGCTCAGTAAAACAGAAAGCGCGAATAGACCTACGCCAAAGATCCACGAATGCTGCTGGACGGCTCCGGAAATACTATGCACGATGACTTGCCGATTGCCTTCAAAGAATGATGAGCCTAACCAGCCAAGCCCTGCAATACAGATGAGCGCGACGACGCCTGCGTTCATTATTGTGCCTTTAACAGTCTCGGCCGGCGAAGCGCCGAACAGCAGCATATTAAGGCCAGCTGCAGCAAACATAACAATCATGATCGCCGGAGCCATTTCAACCTGCTCGACGCTCTCCTGCCTTCCGACTGACACGGGATATTTTGGCCTAAGCGAAGGGAACAAACCGAGCGTGACAACCAACACAACTCCCGTCATAAACACCATGACGGCGGCGCGTGCGCGCCCCAGATTCTTGAGGGCCGGTTTGGTTCCCGGGTCAGCTGCCTCGGGTGCAGCGTTAGCCATGCGTTTTATGTAGGTGGGATCATCCTGGAGTTCAGGTCCCCTCCACATGACCGCTAAGGCGCCCAACAAAGTACCGACCAGAGTCGCGGGAATGCAAACCAGAAGAATTGTTTGCAAGCGCACGCCGAACGGGCTTAACAATCCAAGCAAAGCCACCGTAGCGGCAGAAATCGGCGACGCAGTAATCGCTTGCATGGAAGCTATGGTGGCGATTGACAGCGGGCGTTCCGGTCTGACTCCAGCATTGCGTGATACCTCCGCAATAACCGGTAGCAACGCGTACACAACGTGGGCGGTGCCTGCCGCCAAGGTGAACAGATAAACGATGAGTGGAGCTATGAGAGTAATACCGCTCGGCCAAATCCGTAGCCACCGGTCCGCAATAACGACAATGTAATCAAGCCCGCCCGCAGCTTGCATGCTCGCTGCTGCTGTGATCACGGCAACTATCATTCCGAGGACTGTGCGCGGCGGCATGCCGGGCGGCATCCCAAAGCCAAATACCAATATCAATAAGCCCAGTCCGGCTACCGTGCCCAAGCCGATGCCGCCGACGCGAGACCCTATGAAGATGCAAGAGAGTACGACGAGAAGTTCTAGCCAGATCATTTGCGGGGTGCATTTAACTGCAAACCTTGATAATGCGCGCAGCATGCGGCGTTGTTGACTGGCAGTTCTGGCAGAGTGACTGGAAAGTTACAGATGTAAGTTAACGCACTACCTGAATGCCGCTTCTCCCATGACGCGTATGGCTTCGTGGGAATCGGCCCTTCCGATTCCCTCGTGATGCTGGCAGTTCTTCCAGATGTTCCCTCTACAAAGTATTGCAATACTTATCGAGTCCTCCAATCGGGCGCTCGCGCGAGGCTATGTCTTGCCAAATTGGAACGTTCTCTCTGTGGGACAGCACCGGCTACGTGATTTGGGAGGTTACTAGTGAATTCAGTTAGTCCCGCAAGGAAGCCTAAGACCCCGATGCGACTCGTTCGGGCTCTGATTATTACATCCGAGGCAGTGACCGTGCTCCTTACAACCGGTAACCTCGCGCTCGCTCAAGCGCAAACTCAGTCTTCCGCAGTGGCAACACGTATTGAGAAGGATCTGCTGGGCGAGAAGAGCATCCCTGGCAACGCTTATTACGGTGTACAAACTGCGAGAGCCCTGGAGAATTTTCAGCTTTCAGGAATCCTTATAAATCGATATCCCGAATTCGTAGAAGCTTGGGCTATTGTCAAGCTAGCGGCAGCACAGGCCAATACCGATGTCGGCGCCATGAAAGCTGATCGGCTGGCAGCGATTGAGAAAGCCAGTGAAGCAGTTCTAGCTGGGAAGTACCACGATCAATTTCGGGTAGATTGGTACCAAGGTGGGGCTGGCACTTCAACCAATATGAACGCCAATGAGGTACTCGCCAATATTGGGCTCGAACTTTCAGGCCACGCCAAGGGTGAATACCAGTACCTTGAGCCACACGATGACCTCAACATGTCACAGTCAACTAACGATTCTTACCCGACTGCGATTAAGGTCGCGATACTGCTCAGGAACGACAAGCTAATCTCGGAATTGAAGATGCTCTCGACAGCTTTTCGAGCCAAAGGGCAAGAGTATCTCGAAGTGGTAAAAATGGGCCGCACGGAAATGCAGGATGCTGTCCCAATGACAGTTGGGCAGGAATTCCATGCCTTCGCCGCATCTCTAGATGGCGAGGTACAGTCGTTGCAAGATGCGGAAAAATCTCTTTATGCCGTCAACATGGGTGCGACCGCTATTGGCACTGGCATTAATGTTCCCAAGGGTTACCCAGAAAAATGCGCCGAACACTTGGCCAAGCTAACCCACAAACCTATCGTTCCCGCCACCGATATGCTTGCCGCTACCTGGGACCAACAGGGTTTTGTAGTCTACTCTAGCGCTCTGAAGAGCCTCGCAATCAAGCTATCGAAAATCTCAAGCGATCTCATTCTGCTTACTTCTGGCCCCCGTGCAGGACTTGATGAAATCGACTTGCCTGCACTGCAGCCCGGTTCCTCGATTATGCCTGGAAAGGTCAACCCTGTTGTTCCCGAGGTAATGAATCTAATCACATTCCGTGTGATGGGAAATGACTATGTCACTACACTGGCGGCACACAGCGGTCAACTTCAGCTTAATGCGTATGAGCCGATCGAGGGTCTGTCGATACTTGAATCACAGGATTTGCTCTATCGAGCATCCACCCTTTTCCGGACAAAGTGTATCGACGGCATTAAGGTAAATGAGAAGACACTGGCCCATTACATGGATACAACTGTGGGTATTGTTACCGCACTGAACCCGATTGTGGGGTATGAGAAGGCTACTGAATTGGCCAACGAAGCTTACAAAAGCGGAAAGGGCATACTCGAGATCATTCGAGAAAAACACATCTTAACGGAGCAGCAGATTCAAGAATTGCTCAATCCAGCAAAGCTGACCAATTTGGACAAATCGAAATACACGAAATAGCGATCTTCCGCCTAAAGGAGCTGTTTTGAAAAACGCTTATAGAACGTGGATATCTGTTGCCGCTCTTGTCGTTGTGGCTTACCAGCCCGCTCTCGCACAGGCCGCAAAACCACACATCGTTGTTCTCGCAACGGGTGGAACAATCGCCGGAGCTGCCGCTACTGGTGCTCAAGCGAGCTACACTTCTGGGAAAGTGACGATCGATGCGATGCTCGATTCGGTTCCGGGCATCAGAGACATGGCGAACCTTACGGGTGAGCAAGTCGCTAATGTCGGCTCCCAAGACATGTCGTTCGAGATTCTCCTTAAGTTGGCAAAACGTATTAATGAATTGCTAGCGACAAACGACGTCGACGGGATTGTCATAACCCACGGGACAGATACGCTTGAAGAGAGCGCATTTTTTCTCAATTTGACGGTAAAGAGCGACAAACCAGTCGTCATGGTTGGGTCAATGCGACCATCTACGGCGATCAGTGCAGATGGCCCCCTAAACCTGTACGACGCTGTAGCCGTGGCCGCAGATAAGAATGCGAAAGGTCGTGGGGTGCTGGTGGTGATGAACGATTGGATTCAGGCGGCACACTCGCTCACCAAGACGAGCACAAGCGCAGTGCAGACCTTCATGTCTCCCCTTCGGGGCCTGGTCGGTGTCTCCTCCTATGGCAAGAACGACTACTACAATAATCCGACATGGAAGCACACGACGGCGAGCGAGTTTGACGTCTCAGGCGTCGCCCTGCTTCCTCGCGTGGACATAATTTTCGCCGATCTAGACATGTCCGCAGATTTGATCGACAGTAGCGTACGGAATGGGGCAAAAGGCATCGTCGTCGCGGGTGTAGGAAACGGAAACATGAACAAAGCTTCCATTGATGCAGCCGCGCGTGCGGTAAAGCAGGGCGTAGTTCTTGTACGTAGCAGTCGTGTTCCCACAGGCGCAGTTGGCCGCAACGTAGAGGTTAAAGACGACGAACTTGGGTTCATCGCTTCCGATGAGCTCAATCCCCAAAAAGCTCGAATTCTTCTGTCTCTCGCGCTGCTTAAGCACCACACTGCAGCACAAATCCAGGAGCTCTTTTACACGTATTGATTTGGAGGGCGACTGGTGGATTGTGTTCGAGCGACTCGAACCACACAGATTGGGTTCCTACCGGTCCAAATCGCGATACTGATCCTAACGGTTGGGCCATTCTTTTGTGCGGCACAGGAAACAGACCGGTCACCATCTGGTCCAAATGCAGATGGAGGGAAGAATCCAGCAACAACTCCCTCAGACCCCACGATCGAGAGCGTCATCGACGCCAACGAAGCAGACGAATCCGAGACAGTACCAGAGAGACGATTTTCAAGCTGGAATCAGTACGAGGGGAAATACATCACAGCCCGGGCGGGCGGTGGTTTCTTGGTCGACTATGGATCTTTTTCGCAAAATAAGCAAAGTAAGGAGCAATTCTCTCTTTCCTCTGGTTTCAAGCTCCGCGATTTCCGGCTCTTAGCCTCTGGAAAGTTCCCAGAGTTCAAAAGGTCTGTCACCTACAGCTTCGGAATTATGTATGACGCATCCACGAAATCGTGGTTGATCCGGCAAACGGGAGTAATGATCGCACTCTCGGAAAAATGGGGCAACCTGTTTATTGGGCGTACGAAGGAGGGATTTTCCCTCAACAAGGTGATGACTGGCTACGATGGCTGGACTATGGAGCGGGCCACAATGAACGATGCGACGGTTCCATTATTGGCTGATGGAATCAAATGGATGGGATATTCATCCAAATATGGATTCATGTGGAACCTTGGTTATTACAATGATATTTTTTCGAAAGGCCAATCATTTTCCTCGTACTCGAGTCAGGAAGTCGCGAGATTTGCATGGCTGCCTGTTCGTTCAGTTTCAGATACCCATTCGCTACTTCACCTTGGATTAAATGTAAGGTACGGCAAACCCGTTGACAATGCTCTTCGTCTTCGTTCTCGGCCTGAAGCGTTTCTCGCTCCTTATTTCCTCGATACGGGAAAATTCGCAGCCACATCCACCTTCATGACTGGACCCGAAGTTTATTATCGTCGCCGGAATTGGCTGTTTGGGAGCGAGTATTGGATCGAAAAAGTTTCCAGTGCCGCAGCACGGAACCCATTTTTCCATGGGGGCGATGTCGCTGTAGCCTGGATTATCACTGGCGAGACGCGCACGTACAACACAGTGGGTGGATTCTTTAGGGCCGTTCTTCCTGAAAGGCCAGTGTTCAGCGGAGGTCGCGGTGCGTGGGAACTCGTGTCGCGATATTCGTACATTAACCTGGACAGCGGAAACATAAGCGGTGGCCGATTCGGGAGGTTCACAGAGCAGCTTAACTGGTACTTATCAAAGAATGTGCGGCTGGAATTCAACTACGGGTACGGACATTTGGATCGATTTCAGCTTAGAGGCAACACGCAGTTCTTTCAAAGTCGTCTTCAACTCCAGCTTTGAGTGGCCTCACCCCGGAGATCCGGGTCCCGCAACGCAGCCCCACCGGTGTTCAGTTGCATCCGCCAGAGCCAAGATTGGCGATCATCTTCCCAAGAAAATCGTTCACGTTACCAATCGACGGCTTCGCAAGCATGTTTCTGTGAACTGCAACACATGCATTCGGCAAACCCACCGCTGGCGCGTTCGCATTCATCCAGCGGCGACTTGAGTTTTTGTCTCTGGATTTACCGGAATGCAAACGTGGATCATTGTTCCTTCTTAGGTTTCGATTTGATCGTCAGCGTTCCGTTCACCAGCCGTACGCGCTCGTACATGCTGGTCAGACCGAGACCCCTGCCTTGTTTTGCGGCTTCCACATCAAATCCGAGGCCCAACTCCCTGACCTTTTAGGCGGATTTTGTCTGGCTCTTCCCAATGCACTTCCATATGCTTCACACCACTGTGTGCAACCGCATTGTGAAGAGATTCACAGGTGTTTCGGGCCTGGATCCCGACAGCTTTGTCCATCCGTAAGAACCGATCGTTCGATCGCTCGCCTGGGACTCAGCCAACCCGGTAATGGCATGGTGCCGCCGGTCATGGAAACGCAGACCCGCAAGGGAACTGCTCGCTTTGCTGATATCCTCCCCCCGCAATTTTCATTGGCACACGTCTTCGCTGGCGCTTGGAGCTCGCCACACCGGGACAATTGATCACGCTGGTCATGCTTCACCGGATCCTGTTTCGCAAACGACTCAGGAGCTCGCGCAACCACGAGGTCCTCGAGGGAGACGGTGTCGGCGTCCTTTGCCTCCAAACGGACGAAGATTCTACAGGACGCGGATCGTCAATTGCTGCAATCAGTGGTCATGATAGCGCTTGCGTTGCTCTGGATCGGTTGGGAGTGACGTGCCCGTGTCACGAGTGGCACTTTGTTCTCATAAGACAAATTCATGAGTTTTCGGCACCTCGTTTTCTGATCAAGTTAGATGTGAGTGGGTGCGAATTACACTAGCGGATCGCGCCAATCTACTTGCATCACGCGCCATGTTCATTAATTGCTGCCAATCGAAGGCACGACGACAGGCTTGCGCAGAGCCCTTGGTTCCGGTTGTGGCAGCATTTTGGGCGTCTGTTGCCGGCCTGTCTTGTCGGAGTTGCCGACGGTTGATCCATGGAACGGGTCCAAACGGAACCCGAGACTGACCCCGTCGCGACCGGTCCTTCTCGCTGATTTCGCGCTTCAGTAAAATCGTTGGGACGAGGTCGCATAAAGTGGTTATTCGCGCGAATCAGTTACGCGATGCCTCCTGGGGGGCATATGCCGCGCGTTGGTAGGCATCGCTTTCAGTGGCGGAGCGATGATCTGCATGGTAATGCGCCAGATCTATTTAGGCATCGCAATCGACACAGCCTTTCCTGCGCCACGCTCCGTAATCCAGATCGTATCGCCCACAGGTTCGACTTCGGTTGGAGTGTCGAGTCCGTCGTTCGTTGGGCCAGCGCTGTGGAATCCGTTGCAGATCATCCTCAAGCTCGATAAACCATTCGCCCCACGCTGTCGTGTTTGACAGGTGTGATCATGACTCGCCGAGGCGATCCTGCTAAGGAGCAAGACTCAACGCAAGCAGGTCTTGATGGCAACAACAACGAAGCTTCAGCAGTCTCGTCAAAGCGCTGAGTTCCAGCGCATTCCGGTTCGCGTTGTATTGGGCCTGCGCATAGACGCTCCGGGTGATATCGGATGTGGCGTCACGCTGAATCCCGCGAAGTCTGTCCTGTTATGAGAGAAGTGCTAGCCTCCTCGCCGTTGCCTTCAACGGTTGCCATTTCCGCGCTCGGTGGTGTTCTGGGCGGATCCGTTGCGAGCCTGCTGGTCGTTGGGTTCACCGAAGTGCTGAAAGCGATGCTTGCCGTTATCTCCAGGCAGGACACCTGGGTTATTATTCTCGTCCCCCTGCTCGGATTGACGCTCTCAGTTCTGGTGCTTTACAGGTTGGGTTTGACTAGTGAAATGCAAGGTTCGCAGCGTCCGAAGTGGGCCGCGAAGTGGAGAAGCTTTCCACCTGGCGCCGCTCGCTCCCATCTGACCGACGATATGGTGACATCGGCGGGAGTTGAGGAACGTTTTCCGTGGCGCTTGACCCCGCTTCGCCTGCTTGCGATCTGTGCCACTGTTGGCCTCGGCGGGCCGATGGGGACCGAGGCACCAGCAGCCTATCTCGGGGTTGCTACAGGGTCAGCTCTTGGAACTCCCTGGCGCCGTCTTCTACGGCCTGCAGCGGTGGGGGGTGGCGCGGCGGGCGTGGCGGTACTCATGGGAATTCCCCTGGTTGGCATCGCCTACATTCTCGAACTAGGACGTCGGCACAACGCTCCTCTCAATGTCGAGCGAGTGACTGCGGCATTGGCAGGTGGAATCGTCGGATGGCTTTTGAACAGCTATCTTGGTGTCAACCTAATTCGCCTGGTTGTTCCCAAGGAACCGCCGCACAGCTTTTATCAAGCGATGATCACGGCACTGCTCGTTGGAGCGCTTTCTGGCTCGATCACCTCAATCTCGGGAGCGGCGATCTATCAAGCGAAGGCTTGGCAGGCCAACCCCGTCGTCCGGCTCGCGCTTGGAGGCTTGGTTTTGGGAGCTGCTGCAGTGATGATTTCGGTGATAGCCGCTCCGTCGGCCGCTGTAGGTCCGGGCGGCGGGGCAATTCAATGGGTTGAGACCGCGACGGGAGCCTCGGTACTTGCCGTGTTCGCGGTTGATATACTCCGCGCAGTCGCCACCGCCGCGTCCTCGGCAGCAGGCGGATGCGGCGGCCTTTTTGTGCCATTTCTGGCAATCGGTGATCTCGCAGGGCGGGTGTTTGCACCGTCGCTTAAAGTGCCGAGTGATCTCGCCGGTGCAGCCGGTGCTGCGGGAGGAATCAGTGGAGGCTATCACTTGCCTTTTACCGCGATTGCCTTGGTACTCAGCCAAGGTGGCCCGCGCCTCGCGGTACTCACCTGCCTGGCGACCGTCGTCGTTGCAAGCTTCGCCGGCACAGGCTCAGCACTCCTGGTGGATCGAATGTGGCCCCGAGGCCTGACTGATGTTGAAAAAAAGCCGGAACGTGACCCGTACAGCTTCTGATGTGCGCCGCTGTGGATCTATCAAATGTGGGACTACATTGTGCACGGCTTCGTCGGGTTACGACGCAAGCTGCCGTCCTGGGCCTCTCTTCCACAGATGATGCGTTTTTGAAGCCCCTCAATCTTCGAGGCGGGGAGATGCAGCTTGTGCCAAAAAATAATTTGGGTCCATTTGGGTCCAATGCAAGAACGGCACTCCCTCGCCGTTTTTGCGTGCCTGTTGGATCAAGTTGGATTTTGAGTTCGAGAGAATCGCGGCGGGCAGAATTGCGTCCACCAGTTTCTCTTGGGCAAGGCGTTTGCTCTTCGAGGTGGCCTGCAGGTACTTGTTTGTGACCACGGTTTCAGCGAACTGGTGAACGCGTGACAACTTACTGGCAATCAAGACTGCGCAGCAATACTGCAAAAAGACTAGAGATCGGTCGCTCTTTTCGCAGGCGATCGGTATCGTCGGCGCTAGTGGCAAGGATGTCCCGGGCAATGCGTTGGCTTTCGTCCAAAATATTTGGAAGTGATGTTGGATTTGGCAATGCCGTCGTCGCAAAGGCTTCCTATCTTGAGAAAAACAGATGCCGAGTTCCCGGATTACAGCGGCCAGGACTTGCCGGATTCTTTGCTGTCAGGGAATGTCCGACCGGACTAGCGAGAGAGGATTCAAGTGAAGCCGCGAAGGGAGGTAGATTGGCAAGGCACGGCCAACATGACTAGGTTTGGATAGTAACACAATGGCCGAAAAACACCCGTTGTACTCCGAACCGGTCACGCAGTCGGATTGGCGGCAACTCCCAATTCAAAGCTGGATCTCTCCATCTGCAACAGGGAACCCACAGTTATTCCTTCTCTGTTTTCTGTCCAATAACTGTCCGATAACGCTTGCGCACGATGCTGAAACCTCTCGTGCGTGCCAGTCGAGTCTGTGCCGTTCGGCTCCAATCAGTTACCGTTTCAATCACCGCTGTCACGGCAGAGGCCGCGGGTTCGAGTCCCGTCGTCCCCGCCATTCCTTCCAAAAGACTTAGGCGGATTTCATTGACCATCGAGGGCGCGAAAAGGGCAGGTTTCGCGCCCTTTTTTTGTCCCTTTGCGGTGATCACTCTTATCCAGCAACGAGTGCGGGTCCATCTAAGCCCGTTCTCCGCCGGCCGTATCTCGTGCGGGACGATCATCAAAATTTCAACATCTTATTTCGCCTTCGCTAGCCCCGCAATAACTGCGGCAACTTTTTCGAGGATCTGATCCCAGCCCTCGAGTTGCCCGCTGTTCTTTGCGTCTTCCATGGTTTCATTGCCAATTATGGTGAGTTTCGTCTGGCCGTTCCCAAAATCCTCAAAAATAACCACGTCGCGCGCATCGTCTATGGCCTCATGTTCGATTCCATACTGCGCAGGCTCAACCTTGTTTCCCTTCGAGTCGGCAAAGTACAGCGAGTAAACGATCTTCTCGTGCGGAACAATCTCGTGGTATTCCCCGCCATTCCAGAACTCCTGCCCATCCGGCGATTTCATGCACCAGAGAAATTTTCCTCCCACGCGAAAATCAATCTTGCAAAACGGCGCTGTAAAACCCTTCGGCCCCCACCACTGCATCACATATTGCGGGTCTGTCCACGCCTTCCAAACCAATGCGCGTGGAGCGTCAAAAACTCTGGTGACCACCATCCGCTCTTTCTCGTTAACGGTGTTTCTTGTCATTTCTGACCTCCGCTTTCTTCATTTGATTCACAACCACATCCAACTTGTCGAAACTCTCTTCCCAGAATCGGCGATAGTTAGTCGCCCAGTCGCTGACCGTCTTGATCGCCTCTGGCCTGAGCGTGCACACGCTCTCTCTTCCACGCTTCGTCTTGATCACAATCCGCGCCCGCACCAGGTAGGCGATATGTTTTGAAATCATCTGCTGCGATAGGGCAAACGGCTCCGTCAATCCATGCACAGAGGCAGGCCCATGGGAGAGTCGTTCGATCATCGCCCGGCGGGTCGAATCAGACAGAGCCGCAAACGTTGTATCTAGCTTATCCACAACCATATGGTAGTGGATTATCCGTCGGTGTCAAGTGTGGATTTCATCGGCCGACTTTCCTTGGTCCGGCGAAACCTGTGTTCCCATTGACGTGCCCCCACCATTAAATATTTGCGCGGGCACAGTCGGCTTTCAGGCTTGGTGGTCCTATAAGAAAAGCCGACCTACAAAAAAGTGAGACTTTCGGGCCCGGCTCCTCGTATAGATTTGCAGGAAGAAGCGCCGGTTTGATCACAGCACTCATGTTGTCACGGTTCGGGAACCAGAAAACTGGTCACGTTTCTGGCGAGACCGCACCAAGGGGATTTAAGCGTGCTACAAATCTCATGTAAAAAATGGTAGGCAGAGAACAAAACGGAGGATGGTATGAAGCGCGAGCGCACATTGCAGGTCGTTTTGGTGTTGCTGGGCCTGTTTTATTCCTTTTGGGGCTACTTGCTGTTGGACGCTCTGTGGCACTCCAGCTGGCTTAACGGGCATAACGATGTCTTGCCGATGTTCCTGAGCCTTAACACAGTGCTTGGGGTCTTTCTGTTGCTGGCCGTTAAGCAACCGGTGAAGCATCGCTCGCTGATCGCCTATGGGGCGTGGTCAAGCCTTGCCCATGGGTTCACGATGTCAATCCAATCTGCGGAGGCCGCGGCGCACGGGATGCACAGGAAGGATAGTCCCTTGGACATTGTGATCTTTGGCGTGATTGGAGTCGTGCTACTTGTACTCCTTCCGGCAAAACAACCATCACCGGCGCCTATCAGTGAGCCGCGCTTGGCCGAACGCTAGTGCTGGACTCGTGCCGGCCGTGATATTGATGACCGCGTTCCAGCACCAGCAGCCGTGTTTTCTGGATTTTCGGCGATGGCACGATCTGGCGTCAGGCTCACAATGTAACGCAGCAGCCGACGATGGTACTGCTCGATGAGACGGTCCAGCAAGGACTGTTTAAAAATCCAACCCTGCTGAAATGATAACCAAGGAGGTCAATGAGTGTCTCTCACAATGTCGGCTCAGTCAAATTCGTTTTGAGCATCGCATTGGCCGAGCAGGTGGCGATCCATCTATATAATCCTGGGGGTTGGGGGGAAGATAGGCTTCGTACGCAATCAATGGAAATTTCCTGTAACCGATTTTTCCGCAAACTCGAGCATTTGTCGGTTTTGTCATCGTTGCCGAGACCGAGGGAGAGGAGATAGTTTCATCGGCGCTTTCCTCGGCCCGAACTAAGGTGAAGATTCGTTGTCGGGATGACGAAATAGGCGGGGCGGATTGAGCCTGCGGCTTGTGGCTGCGACAGACACTATGTCTTCATCGACATTGTCGCGGCGACCGCTATTGCGGGGGCGACAGGCAGGCGGGTTGAACTCCTAGTGCAGGCTTAAAGAGGCGGAGCATGAGCAATCGATTGGAGCGAAAGGCGTTCAGGTGCGGGTTGGGAGCAGTCACGACCGTATTGTTGGGAATGGCGGCAGTTGCCCAAAGCGGTCCGCTGGTCCTGGAGCGGGATGGCCGTGTGATTTCGCTTGAGCCCTATGCTCCGAATATTCTGCGTGTGACGCTGAGCGTCGACAGGGCTGCGGCCGCGGCTACCCCGGGATTTGGGTTTGCGGCAACGCCATCGGCGGCGGGATGGACGCATGAGCGGGACCCGGAAGGCGGCGACGTCTTCCGCTCGGAGCGACTCGTGGTGCGGGTAGCCCCGGGGGGCCTGCCGAAGGATAAGCTGCCACGCCCGATGCCTTTAGACGATCTTAATACTCAGCTTCGCGAAGTGTACTTCGGAGGTGGAGGAGATCGTGGCCCGTACAGTGATGCCCTGCAGGTGACAACCCTCGCAGGCAAGATGTTGGTGCACATGCGTACTTGGATGATGACGCCAGAGGGTGCAGAAGGGGCACAAGCAGATTCGGGTGCGAAAAGCTATCGGGTTACGGCTACGTTTGATTCGCCATCGGACGAGCACTACTACGGCTTGGGTCAGCAGCAGAAGGGGTGGATGGACCTCCGCAATCACCAGATTCGCTGCTGGCATGACTACGGCGCAATCGGGGGTGAGGACGTCTGTGTCCCGTTCATGGTCTCGACTCGTGGCTATGGACTCATCTGGGACAAGCCCTCGAAGACGACCGTGGATCTTGGATTCAACAACCGGAACGTGTGGTCATCCGAAGTGGGAGATCGCGTGTCGTACTTTGTAATCGCAGGCGCGACGAGCGACGAAATTTACCAGGGCTATCGGCTTCTCACGGGTGTGACCCACCTGCTTCCGCGCGCGACATACGGATACATCCAGAGCAAGGCAATCTACCCGACGCAAGAGCAGATTCTTGATGTGGTGAAAGGCTATCGTGAGAGGAAAGTTCCGCTCGACGTCGTTGTGGTGGACTTCCTGAACATGACCAGACAGGGCGAATTGGATCTCGACCCAAAACGCTGGCCCGATCCCGCTGCGATGAATCGTGAACTGCACGAGATGAATGTGACAACCCTGTTGAGTGTATGGCCGCACTTCGCGCCGGGTACCCAGTTTTACGACATGCTGCTCAAGAATGGTTGGCTGATTCATACGCCGGACGGAAAGCCGGACAGAGGATGGACCAAGGAGGTGATCGGGCCGAATCTCGACACGACCAACCCTGAGGCGGCGAAATGGTGGTGGGAGAGAATTCGCGACCGGTACGTAAAACCGTACGGGTTTGATTACCTGTGGCTAGATGAAACTGAGCCCGACATCGATCCTGCAAACGATATGTTCTGGGTCGGTTCGGGAACCCGTTTCTACAACGTCTATCCTCTGTTTCACACCGCGTCTGTCTATGAAGGCTTTCGGCGGGATTTTGGCGGCAGCCGTAGGGTGATGATCCTGGCGCGCGCGGCTTACCTGGGTGCACAGCGGAACGGTACCGTCTTCTGGTCGAGTGACATCGTTTCAACTTGGGACATGCTCAAGCGCTCGATCCCTGCAGGGCTGAACTTCACTGCCAGCGGCATGCCGTATTGGGATACCGATATCGCCGGGTTCTTCTCGCCGGCAATCCCGGCGGACTACCACGCTGAACACAAACCGCTGATCGATGGCTCCGACGTACGAGCCACGATTGGAAACTATGAGGATTACCCAGAGCTGTTTGTACGGTGGTTTGAATGGGGTGCTTTTCACCCGGTGATGCGTGCCCACGGAGAGAGGAATCACAATGAACTGTGGTCTTACGGGAAGCAGGCTGAACCGATTTTAGCGAAATATCTTAAGCTCCGATACCAGCTTCTGCCGTACACATACTCGGTTGCATATTCCAGCTACCAGACCGGCGCTCCCTACATGCGCGCACTGTTCATGGATTTTCCGGGCGATCCAAAGGCATTGGATATTCCCGATGAATTCATGTATGGGCCGGCTTTCCTCGTCGCTCCCGTGACCGAACAGGGGGCGACGCACCGCATGGTATATCTGCCAGCCGGTTGTGACTGGTATAACTACTGGACCAATGAACGATTGCCCGGCGGGCAGACGATTACCGTGAAGGCCCCGATTGATATATTGCCCCTGTTTGTGAGAGCGGGAAGTATCGTGCCGCTTGGATCGGAAGTGCAGAGCGCCCAGCAGCCGCAAACAATCGTCTCGGTACGCGTCTATCCGGGAGCAAATGGAAGCTTCACGCTTTTCGAAGACGATGGAAAATCCTATGTCTATGAGACGAAGGGCGGCCTCGTCACCAAGATGACGTGGGATGACTCGGCACACCAGCTGAAACACGAAGGCGCGTCGGCGTGGAACGGACCGGATCGGTCGGTGGTGACGGTCGTAGGCAAGTGAGCGAAAATGCAGATCTAGCGGTAGGCGAAAGGACGATTGTCCGGCGTTGCCCCTTAGACTATGTACTTGTCTTCGCCGTCGGCATGCCGGAATCGCATCATGCCGCCGGAGCAAGGGTGCTCCTGTAGTCATCCACAAACTTCTTGATCCCTTTGTCCGTGAGCTCGTGTTTCAGGTCAAAGCTCTCCCAGGAAGCATTTAGGTCCAGGTCCTGATAAGGAATCTTCCGAAGTGACCTTTCATTCTTGTCGACAGCTGAATAAACAAAATCGTCTCCGGGCCGAGAAAGATGTCGCGTAGCCCAATCCTCCAAAATCTTCGCTGGTGCCGTAACCAGTCCACAACGGAGTTTAAAGGCGTAGAACAAGTGGTCGAGCTTGCGCAGGCTTGCCACGAGTACCTGCACGTGACCATCGCCCCGGGCATACATCTTCTGAATGTTTTCAACCACCTGCATTCCGTCATCGCCGCGATCATCCAGGCGGCCTACAAACGGCGAGACATAGACCGGGTCTTTACTGCCCTTGGTTGCGGCATATACGGCTGCGGCTTGAGACTGTGAGAAGCAGAGGGTCATGTTCACGCGGATCGATCTCTCTACGGACAGCTTTGCTGCCCGTAGACCTTCGCGAATGCAGGGGTATTTGATATAGGCGTTGGGAACCCATGTGAACATCTCCTCGCCTTGACGGACCATCTGCGCGGCGGTCGTATCGAAGTCAGCAAAGACCTCGATGGAGACACCAGCGGTGCCAACCAGGGGAGAAATTCTTTGGACGATCTGCTTGTATTGTTGCTGCTGTTCTTGCAAGGACAGTTTGTGCCCAGAGGCAATTCGACGCTGAAGATCTGGATTCTTAGCCACAAACGTCGGGTTCGTGGTCTGCCCATCGAGAAATCCCAGGAGGTCTCTGATGTGGCGAGTCTCGTGTGGATCGCCACCGTCTAGCAAAACTCTTGTAGGCACTCTATTGGTAGACATGGTTCGAGCTCCAGAATGGAATGGAGGGCCCTAGGGCCCTCGTCATGCAGCCGGGATGGACGGCCGCGTCGTCTTCGAGATTTCTGCCACAGTCTTGTGCACCCGTTCAGCCTTGTCTTTCAATGCTAGGTCGGCCTGGGCCACAATTCCGAGGACACGGTTTTCCTTGTCCACCACCGGAATGCGTCGAACCTGATGTTCCTGCATCAAGCGTTCGCAACTCTCCACGTTCTCACCATCTCGGCAGATAGCCGGATTGTAAGTAACAAATTCCTGGATCGGCGTGGATGTCGCATTCAAGCCGAGCGCAAGCACACGGCAACACAGATCGCGGTCTGTGATCATGCCCATTAGCGAACGCGACTGACGATCAGCAACAACCGGGATCGAACCCACGTTCAAGTCGCACATCATCTTCGCCACCTGCTGCACAGTGTCGCTGGGCATGCAACAAGTCGGGTTGGCACTCATGACTTCTTTCACCTTCATAGTCACTCCTAAAACTTTATGTCTGTTGCTTTACCTTGATTTTGTCGACCACCTGTCTGTCGCCTGCATTCGACTGGGCGATGCGGACAGCGAGCTGATGCTGTTCCACTGTGTTAACGCTTCCAGTGAGTACGACGGAGTTGTCGTCGACACGTGCGTCAATATTGCTGGTCGAAAGGCTAGGTTCAGCCTTCAATTGATCAAGAATCTGCCCTTGAACCTCATGGCTAGACACCGTCGGAGGGGCCTGTGTATCTGGCGGCATCGGCTCCCTTGGAGCTTTGCCCCCTTCAGGGAACGTTGGCGGAGTAGTTGTTGGTGGAAGCTGCCCCTGTTGTTGGGCCAGAGTGATCGTGACCAGAAACAAGACCGCACAAGATAGCATGTACTTCATGGAAACCTCTTTTCGCTAGCTTGTATGCGTACTACGATGCGCAAAACTCGAGGAGTGGTTTCGCATTCTGCTGACGCCGATAGTCCCTTTGGTTTCAAACCCTTACGCTCTATACAGGTTATGCCAGAGGGGGTGGAAAACCTCACCTGCGGTCCAGGCTATCGAACGGAGACGAGAAAGGAGGAGCATCATGATGATGACAAGAACACTGTTGCTCGCTCTAAGCTTGCTGGTTTCCGCTGCGTGGCTATCAGCCCAAAGTCAATATCCGCAAACGGAGTCGAACCAGACCGGGGCTGCAGCATCGGGGCAAACCACAGTGCGAGGCTGCTTGCAGGGCTCAGACGGGAATTACTCTTTGGTGACCGACAACGGAACAACGTACCGACTTGAAGGTGATACCCCGAAACTCAGTGCACATGTGGGACATGAGGTACAGGTCACGGGATCGTCGATGTCTGAATCCGCAACCAGCAGCCAGGCAGGTACAGCATCTGGAGCGCAACAGGCGACGCTCACCATCGAGAGCTTCAAGCATGTAGCCAAGACCTGCACATCGGTGGGCAAGTCGAACAAATGAAAGGGAAGTGGACTTGTTGATTCAGCGAGCGCCTGGCGCTTTGAAAGTAGTAGGGATAGACGATCCTGAAATCTGCTCATCAGCAGCAGTGAGCTGGAGCTGGCCTGTTCAATGGCGGAAGTTTACATCGAAGAGGCCGGCCTTTTCTCCTCAGGAGCGGCGTATGGCCAGCAGCACGAACCTCGCCAAATCTTGGCGGTAGCTTGCAGCTGAGTAGCTCAAGAAGATGATCCCAAAAAAATGGCCGAACTCACGGATAGGTTGCTAAGCACTCTGGAAATGGAAAAACGACAGGCTAACCCCAACCTTCCTCCTACCAAGAAGTCATCAGAAAAGCTCAGGCTCGGGTAAGATTCCGCGAGCCCACCCAAGGTTGAGCCCAATCATTTGGGGCTGCCCGTTTCCGCCCCCACCACCAGGGAAAATGACACGACCGACGGCTCGGGGAGCTGAATCCTTGCCAAAGGTTCACCAGAATTGTCTGCCGTGACCACTTCCCGGGGTCAGCATTGCACCTCGGGCGCGAAAGGCTCTCGAAACGGATCCTAGGCTCTTTGTTTCGGTCCTAACTTGTAGGATAATTTCCCGAAAATTCCTGAAGAGAATCCTATGGCTGAGAAATTGACTTGGGACGACGCTGTCAAGATCGGAGTGCTTCTTTCGAAAAAGTATCCTGAGCTTTACCCGCTCTCGACCGATTTGGAAGAGCTTCAGCGTCGAGTAGCGAGCTTAGCGGGGTTCGCCGACGATTTCACTACTTTCGATAGGGCGAAACTTGAGGCGATCCAAGCGGCTTGGAACGAAGAGTTTCTGGATCGTACACAATAGCTGGGTTTGGCCCACAATCGATCAGGGACTGATGTCCAACGCGGGATTTGTCCGTCCTCAAGGCACAAACCGCCAAAGGACTATCTCATTTCGTGGGCTCGCGTCCTCTTCTCAGCTGGGAGAACGGGCAGTCACCGAGGGATGGCAACCCGCTGCGCTATGTCCTGGAACCTTGAATCCTCTCGTAAGCCGTCCAAGCTCGGATCCTTATCAATATAGATAAGCCAATGGGAATGCTCTGCGTAGCATCTTTCCAAGTACTCAATCGCGCGTTCGTTTTCTCCTAAACCGACGTGAATGCCGGCGAAAAAGTAGGGCGCCACGTATTTTTGTTTGGCTAGTTCCGTCATGTCTTCCAGGATGCGCCGTGCTTCCGTTTTCTTCCCAGCGGCGGCAAGGGTGTGCGCCAGCGCCCCCCGAATCAGCGGACTGCCGTTTGACAGCTCTACCCCCTTTTCCCCTTCAGTTATGGCCATTTCGTAGCGTCCGGTCTTCCTGAGCAACACGCCGAGGATCCAGTACGTGACCGGATAGTTAGGGTCCAACTCGACCGTACGCCGCAGTTGTTCAAGGGCCTCGTCGTAACGTCGGTTGAAGTACAGGTGCCATCCCATGGCGACGTTGATAATCAACGACAACGGATCCAGATCATGGCTGTTCTTCATCCTGGCCATGGCTTCTTCTTGTCGCCCCATGGTCATCGCGTATTCGCCGTACCAATGGTTGGCTGTGGGATATGCGGGGCCCAGCTCCAGACTGCGCTTAAATTCGGTTTGAGCGTTGTCCCATTGCCAATCGTGAAGCCACAATACCGCGGCTAACGAAGTGTGGGCTTCGGCGAGATACGGGTCGAGCTCCAGGGCGGCTCTTGCCGCCGTTTTACCTTGGGGAAAGGCCTCCCGTGGCGGGAGATAACTGTTCCACCCCAACAGGACATAGCAATCGGCCAGTCCGGCGTATGCCAGAGCGTAATCGTTATCTCTCTCGATCGCCTGCTGAAAATAGTCGATGCCCTTATAAAAACCCTGTTCGGTCCACTGGTTCCAGTGGTGGCGGCCTTTGAGATAAAGCCGGTACGCCTCTGCACTCTCGGTATGGCGCTTCGTTAATTGTTTTTTCTCGGCTCGGGTCAACTTTATCCGCAACTTCTCAGAAATTTCGTTGGAAATTTCATCCTGGATGACAAAGATGTCGCCAGGTTTGCGATCGTACTCGGCGCCCCAAAGTTGGGAGCCAGTGGCTACATCGACTAATTCAGTCCCAATCCGTAACGAGCCACCGCTTTGCATGATTCTCCCGGCGAGGACGCTGCGAACATTAAGCTCACGACCAACCGCCTGAGCATCAATTTCCCTGGCTTTGAATCTGGAAACCGTGCTCTGCGCCATGACCTTCAATTTCGGGAGCGTAGCCAGGTTATTAATGAGACTGCCGGTGATACCGTCACTGAGGTACTCGTGGTCGGGATCACCACTGGCATTCCTGAAAGGTAGCACCGCAATGGAGTCGATGACCTTGGAGACTCGACGCGGACGCGGGGAGGAATGTTGTGTCGATGACGAGCGGCCAGCCGATCCCGGGATCGATTGTGATTCTAGAACGGCCGCTCTGCCCGAATTCGAATCTCGCTTGAGTCGCTGCAACTCAGCCCGCATTTCAGCCGCGTACTGGTAGCGCAGGTTCCGGTCCTTTTCCAGAGCTCTCCGAATTAGGTCCTGCAGCGCCGGCGGGATATCAGGCTTAACTCGAATGGGTTCCACGGGATCACTATGAAGGATAGCGTCGGTGATGAGACCGGAACTGGGCCCTTGAAACGGCAACTTTCCGGTGGCCATCTGGTAAAGCACAACGCCGAAGGAGAACAAATCCGTGCGCCCGTCCAACTCTTGTGCCCGAACTTGTTCGGGAGACATGTAAGCAGCGGTTCCCACGGTTATACCCACATTCGTGAGCTGTTCTTCGGCTTCGCTGGAGCTCGTGCTAGCATTCTCAGGCTTGAGAAAATACCGTGCAACGCCGAAATCCAGAATCTTGGCGTAACCGCGCGTGGTGACAAAAATATTTGTAGGCTTGATGTCGCGATGAACGATGCCCTTGGCATGGAAGGCGTCCAAAGCATCTGCGATCTGAATGCCGAGATCCAGTAGGGTCTCGATCTCCACAGGCTGGCCACTGATCCGATGCCTCAGTGTTTGCCCCTCCAGCAATTCCATCACGATAAAGGTTCTGCTTCCGACTTCATCAATCTCGTATATCGTGCAAATGTTCGGATGATTCAAGGCCGAGGCAGCCTTGGCTTCTCGCTGAAAACGGCTGAGCGCCTGCGGGCTTTTAGAGGCTGTGTCAGTCAGGAACTTCAGCGCAACAAAGCGGCCGAGCCTGACATCCTCGGCCTTAAATACGACCCCCATCGCGCCGGCGCCCAAGTCCTCAACGATGTGATAATGCGAGATGGTTTGTCCAATCACACGCGCGCATCTTAATTCTGGGAAGCTGGCGAGTCAATGAACCCCTGAAGTCTGCACCTGGTGAAAGGCCGCCGTAGATCACCCGGCCCTCAAGTAGCTTGAAGGAATTGTAAGTCCCAATGAAGGGTGGCACCGTCAGCTCTGCCGCCATTGTTTTCAAGGGGTTATCGGACGTGCCACAAAAGCTCTTTACTCACGATTTGACGGCACCCCAATGTTCTCCCTTGCCTTGCCGAGATTTTGATTCCTGGCACGGCGGTCAAGGACTGCTTGTTATCTCTTACAATGTCGGATGTTAGATTCGGGTTCCGCTGGTGATCGAACCCCGGGAGGGCGTCACGCCTATGCAGCGCAGAGAATTTCTCAAAAGCACGGTCGCGGTCGCCCTGGCCGGAGAACTTTCAGGGGGGAAGGCGGAAGGAAAAGTAACCGCGCATCTTTGGGGGAAGTATGATTTCGGCGCGGGCCCACCGGTGACTGATCGTTTGAATCAAGGGCCGTTTCCCCAATATCCGCCCGACGCCGTCATTCCTTCCGATGACGTGGTGATGACGACAACTCGCACAGACGAGGTCGTGCCAAATTACGGCAAGGGACTAGTCACCTACATTACCGCCGATAGCGGTACAGACGAAATAAAGGCGGAGAATATTCCTCAAGCTATTGAGGACTTGGTCAAATTTCCCCTCGGTCAACAACTTTATGTTCGCCCAACATGGAGGGAGGTACAGCCACGTCCTGGAGGCATTCAGTTGCCCGATTACCTGAAATTGGTCTTTGATTTAGCAAAGCAGAGCAACAAACGGATCGGACTACGAATCCAGATGTGCGCTCCGGACTACACACACGACGCTGCATTACCGGATTTTGTGCTGGAGAGGGTTCCTAAAGTCGATCTGGTGCTCAGTGACCAGGAGAGCAGCAGTTCGGCACAAAGGTATCTGAGGAACCCGCACTCCAAATACCAGCCGCGATATGATCATCCGGTTTTTCAGAAAGCGTTCAAAGAGCTGGTTGGGGCATTGGCGGCGGAGTTCGACGGTAATCCGCAGATCGAGTTCGTCGACACTTTCATGTACGGCTTCTGGGGAGAAGGGCATACTTGGCCGTTTGCCAACAATCCATTTCCGGATTACGTAACGGCCGAGCGCACTTGGGTCAGCATGCTGGAAGTGCAACTCGAGAATTTCAAGAAGACTCCGCTGTTGACCAACACGCAACCTGACTACAGCCGCGTCGGAAATTCGGAATTGGTAGATCGCACAGTGCGCAGCAATAATTGGATTCGCAGCGATACAATTTTTATTGAAAACGAGCAGATTGAAGCACTCAGTAATCGCCCACCATGGACTGCCGCATTACTAGAGCAGGGGCTTCCCGGCAAATTACCCGATCCGACCGCTGCTCATGAAGGTATATCGCCCGCGGAAAACATGATTGCGCACGTGCTCGACGTTGGGGCGAACTACTGGTCGCTCTGGAACTTCCACCAGATCAGCGCAAAAAATCTAGCCGCTTACTATCAGGCTTATCCAGCCGCATTCGACAGGATCAATCGCAAGATTGGCTACCGCGTGAGGCCCTCGTTCATCTGGAGTTATAAGGATGCGAGTTACCTAGGGCTCATCGTTGGTTTTGCCAATGACGGAATCGCCGGAGTGCCAGGCATCTTGCGAGTATCTATCGAAAATCCAGATGGAAAAGTACTTACCAGCGGCTGCCTAGATGCAGGTTATCCCTTGCCAGGTAAGATTCGGCAAGCACAATTCGTGTTACCCAATACCACTGATTGGAAGGGATTGAAGCTCAAAGCAGAACTTGAGGTCAAGGGAATGCGCTATCCCGTGCGATGGGCTTGCCATCAAGAGCTGAATAGTGACGGCTCACTTACCCTTCGCCCGAACGTCCGTGCCGATGTCTAACGTTGCTTCTCAATGCCCGAGCGTCATCGCTCGCTGAGCGGCGATCCCCATCCCCTCTATCCGTCAAGTCTGAATCTCGTTTCCGCCAACCGATACATCGGCCTCCAGATGGTGCGATTGAGGGCGACGACAACTATGGCCATTACGATGGTCGCTGCCAAGAGAAGACGGAAGTTGCCTGAATCCGTGGCTTGGCTGATCGCCGCGCCCAATCCCACGGTAGAGATCGTTTGACCGCGAAAATGGAAGTACTCTGCCACGATGCTGGCGTTCCAGGCTCCGCCCGCTGCGGCTACCAAGCCGGTAACGAGATAAGGAAAGATTCCCGGCATAATCAGTTGCCGCCACCGTTCTCCGCGGCTGAAGCGAAAGATGTCCGCAGCTTCTTTCAAGTCGGTAGGGATTGCCATCGCACCGGCGATCACATTGAAGAGCACATACCATTGCGTGCCGAGCAGCAGCAATGCGATGGAACCGACGCCGAGCCCACCGCCAATTCTGATGAGCAGCAATAGGACGACTGGAAATAACGCAGTCGCCGGAAGCGAGGCTGCAATCTGTGCGAGTGGTTGCGCAATCCGCGCCAACCTTGGATTGAATCCGATCCAGACTCCGACGGGAATCGTCCAGGCGGCCCCGAGCAGCAGCGCGCACAAAACCCGCAGAAAAGTCGCAAAAGTCCCAGTCACCAGGGCCCGAATATCGCTTCCTGTCAGTCCGACAAGCAAACGGAGGGCGTTGAACAACGCGAACAGAATGCCGAGGATGACAAGCGCGCAAAGGAAGCGTAGGCCCCATTTTCTTGCCCGCCGGAAAGCCACTCTGTCAGGCAGGCTGTGTTCGCGTTGCGCAAAGTGCAGCGCAATCCGCTCAGCCAAAGGTTTGGCGATCCAGTTGTTAAGCCCAGAAAGCGCTCGCGAACGTTGCAGGAAATCGAGAACAGGGGAGTGAGGTTCATCCGGGGCCTCCACCTGTTCAAACTTAAATTTCTGCGCCCAGGCAATAATCGGACGCCACACCAGCTGATCAAGAATCACAATGACCGAGATCATGGTGACCATTCCCAGGAGAATGGCGTGCGTGTTGCCTTCACTCGATGCCGTTTGGAGATAAGAGCCAAGTCCGGGTAGCCGGAAATCTCGGGTCCCTAAGACAAACATCTCGCACGCCATTAGGAAGAACCACCCCCCGGCCACCGACATCATGGAATTCCAGATTAGGCCAATGGCGGAATACGGCAATTCCAGTTGGGTGAAGCGCTGCCAGGCGCTAAAACGATAGAGCCGCGCAGCTTCCCGCATGTCTCTGGGAATCGACTTCAAGGAAGAATAGAAACTGAACGCCATGTTCCAGACCTGCCCGGTGAAGATCAGGATGATGGCACCCAGTTCGACCCCGATTTGATGCCGGGGAAACAAAGAAACCGTCGCCAGCATGACGCCCGGAAGAAAGCTGAGCACCGGAATGGACTGCAGAATATCGAGCAGCGGAATCATCACCCGCTCAGCTTTAGGGTTATATGCGGCCACATAACCGTACACTAGAGTAAACGCCAAGCTCAGAAAATAGGCGACGACAATGCGTAGCAACGAGTACAACGCATAGAGGGGAAGGGCACTCAGGCGGTGCGAGATTTCTACTTGCGGGGAAAAGGGACTGGCCCAGTAACGAGCGAACAGGATGATGACATAGAACAGCGCCAACCCAGCGGCGAAGATCGGCAGGTCGGTAATCAGCGACCAGGTACCGCGAGGCACAAAACCCCAGCCAAAGATCTTTTGAATTGCAAAGCGATCCGTGGTCTTCGTCATGAGGACGGGGTCTCCGGATGCTGTGCTTCGAGATCGGCCAGGATCATCCTGCCCGAGTCAGGTTCATAGTCGAAGACCTCCGCGTAACGGCCCCACTCAATTGCGGTATCCAGTTGCCGCTCCACTTCTTTTTTTGAGAAGTAGTCGTCGAGCACATTTTCGAAGAAGTCGACAGGAATGGTGTGGTCGGCCTTGGCATGGAGAGTCTGGTCGATCTGCCGTAGCAGTTGAACATTCTTCAACGCGGCCTGCCGGAACAGTACCTTGCGAGTGAGAATGTCAGCATCAGCAAAGGCCCGGCCCTCGTCGGTGATCTCGACGTCTCCCTCCCGCAGGTTGGCAAAGCCTAGAACGGCTGCCGCCTCGGTCAAGGGCAACAGATCGTCTGCTTCAAGGTGGAGTTGTTCGGCGAGACGGAACACGTCGTGTCGACCGCCTTGATCCACGATGAGCTCCAGGAATCCTGCAATTCCTCCTGGCTTGGCGTGAGGCAGCATCTGGTATTTGCGATCAGCCCGTTGCGTTTCTCTGCGTTCCTGCTGCACTTCTGGAGACGCCGTGACTTCCGCCTGCTGTGTCATGAGGGTGTAGATGTAATCGACAAACTGAACGAACTCTTTTGATTTGCGGTCGCGATAGTGGGGAAGCGTGATCTCAAAATCGGCCCGAACTCTCCCCGGATTTCGCCCCAGAACGATCACCCGGTTGGCCAGCAGGATCGCTTCCTCGATGTTGTGGGTGACAATGAAAATCGTACTGATGGGCATTTTCTTGCCCAGCCACAGCTCTAGAAGTTCGCTGCGCAGGTTTTCCGCCGTCAATACGTCGAGCGCCGAAAAGGGTTCATCCATGAATAAGACTTCTGGTTGAACCACCATGGCGCGTGCAAAACCGACGCGCTGCCTCATCCCCCCGGACAGTTCCTTTGGGTACGCACTCTCGAACCCATCAAGGCCGACCGTATCCAGCATTCGCAAGGCACGCTTATGGCGCTCGACGGCTCCCATACCGCGAGCTTTGAGCGGTGCTTCCACATTGTCGAGAACCGTGAGCCAGGGAAACAGAGCGAAGCTTTGGAAGACCATGGCAACGTTGGGGATCTGTCCATCCAGTGGCTTCCCGTGCCAGAACACCCTCCCTGCGGAAGGTTGCGATAACCCAGAGAGCATTCGCAACAAAGTGGACTTGCCCGATCCAGAGGGGCCAAGGAGCGCAACGACAGAAGAGGGGTACACTGCCAGATCGGTGGGAGCGATCACTTCTATCTTGCCGCCGTCAGGCTGGGGATAAAATTTCTCCACTTGGCGCGCTTCAAAGATTGGTTCCATTTGTGCCCCGCAGTGGCTCTTACACGATAGTCGATGAAACAGTGACCCAGGGAGTCGAACAATTTTCAATCAATTTGCTAGTTCTAATGTCTCACGTCATCAATCCCAAAGAGCGCGGCAACTCAGAACGCCTGCAGGCCACAGAAGAGCCGACAAAATCGCGCAGCCCTGCCAAAAGAAGGGACTCCTGGATCAATAGGAAGAATAGGAATAAATGATTAGTCCCGGAAACGTGCTGTTCCGGCCGCACACTCCGCGATTATGTGGTGGTGATCTCGCGTCCTCGAGAGACTCTGCATTCCGATGGCGGACGGCTGACAAATGTCAGAAAGAGGTTTGCCGCAAATAGGGTAACTGCGCTCATCTCGGTGACGGCAGAGATCGGGAGCCAAGTCCAGGCCCCATCAGCAAAGCCTTGATAAGCAAGAATCTCTGAGCTCACGCGGAGTGCACACCCGGAGTTCAGCAGCAACAGGGATACAAACATCAATTTCGTGCTGAATAGCAATCGCATCCCGGAGAATGCCGGCAGCACTCTTTGTCCGATGCAGAACACCATTGTCGCGAGAAATCCGACTGTGAGTGCGTGCCGCGAAGCTCCCCAGACGCCATGGGAATTAGTGGTAGCGGCAGCCCAAAGCGAGAGGGTTGCTGCTATTCCTGCCCACGCATAAGAGAGCCGTATAAAGAATGGAAAGCTTGAATGCACACCTTTTGTTTTGGCCGAATGCTCTCCCGGCTCAAGAAGCCGTAGTGCCCAAATCGCGAACGTGATTCCCAATGCTAAAAACCTGACGCCCCACTCGACCCTTCCTGCAGATGCGGTTACAACTCCGGCACAATTCCAGGCTACCGCTGCCAACAAGAGGCGCGCGTGCAGAGGGCGTAATCCCAGGAATATCGGCAACCACTTTGCGCTGAATCCCCAGACAAACGGAACCAGAAAGCCCCAACTTTGCAGTATCAGAAATCTCTGGTCGAGATTTTGGGGAAGGTCAGGAGAGATACCGCGCACAGCCAGGTAAATCGTGATTCCGAGATTCACCAGCAGTGTTGCCAGCAAGCCCAGAGTTGCCGCGATAACAACGACCACCCACGGTTCCAAGCACTTCGGCCTCGTCCCCTCAGACCGGTGTCCCGAAACGTTGAGAAAGAACATGAGGAAGGCGACGAGTTCTAGGAGTGCCGAGAACGGAAGCAGTTGCCGCCAATGCCATTGGTAGGAACCGGCCAGCCAACGCAGACTTACACCCAGTGTCCACATTCCCCAGCTGGTCCATGCGGTCCAGAGCGCAAACCTGTCCATACGCCGGAGCTTCGGAATCGAATAAAAACCGATTCCAAGCACGAACGTGCCAATCCACCCGAAGATTTGCGCGTGCCCGTGCGCTTGCATCCACCCCGCCGAGACAAATGTCGCGGCATGATGTTTGCTGATCGCGATCAGGTTCCACACGCCAAGGAATGTTCCCGGCAGGAGCATGAACAGAAGCCCGGTGGTGATGTAGATCATCAGCAAGCGCGAGAGCCTCGTCTCCCGCACTTGCGCAATATCAAAGGGTTCCTCGAGAGAGAGTTGTCTGCCAGCGAGAGCTTCCAAGCGGGTTGCGGTTGCCATTTTCTTTCAAATCCTTCTGCTGTTGCGCTCCATTTCGAGCGCCCGCGGAAACAAGATATTGTTTTCCAGATGGATATGCTGGTGCAGGTCCGCCTCCAGATCAGCCAGAGCTTTGTACAGTGTCTGGTAGCTGACGCAGGCATCGGGAGGAGGAGTGAATCCAGTGCTGGACTGGCGAATCGTTCGTAGTGCAACGCCCGCCAAGTCATGTTCATGAACCATGATTGCCACCGGATTCTCGATGCTTCCAAAAGGCGCTGGCAGGACGGGTTCCTTCTGGATAACCGCTTCTTCCATTCGCACAATGTAGGGAAATAACACCATTTCTTCTTTCATCATGTGCGTCGAGAGTTCCTGTGCCAGCTCATGAAACGTGTCCTGTACGACCTCAAGTTCCGGGTGTTTTTTGCCGTGAACCGAGCATACCTTTTGCAACAAGGGCTTCAGTCTGGCAACTTCCTCGCGAGTGTATTTGTGGTGGGAAGCGACAATGTGCTCGATCAGATCTGCCAAAGCCTCCTCTTGCCAATTGCCGGTTGGCTGCTTTGTTCGGGCAGCTTGGGCAGCCACGTCGAGCGATCGAATGACCTCTTCGACTGAGAGGCTCAGGGCAATGCATGCCTGCTGCAAGGACTTATTCCCCCCACAGCAGTAATCGATACCAAGTTTTTCAAATACGCGAGTGGCTTCGGGAAATTCCACCGCGACCTCACGCACCGTCTTTTCGGCTCTCACATTCATCACGTCCTCCAAGCCCGTTCCCATGCCCGAGCCTGTTCTGAAGCTATCGGAGCTCATGGTTGCGAACGATGACTTTTGTCACGTTTGGCAGGTGGAGGGTTGGAATTGCCGCCTCCATGAAATGCTTAGTGGGCTGCGACAAAAGTCATTGCTGCGGGAGAAGGCCAGCGCTAGCGTTCAGCGTAAATACAACCGTGTGCTGATTTAGATCTGGGGACGGGGTCTCTAGGAACTTCTCAATCCTTTCAGCCCTTAGACTAGCTCCCTGAAGTCACGGTTCCTCGAGTTGGCATGTTATAGGAACCCTCTTGCAGAGCTTCTGCTCGAAGGCTATTCTTGGCCCGGAGGTTTGAAGCTGCTCCTCCTTATATATCTCCTTTCTATGATCGCTCTGCTTACCGCGAGGTTTCTTGAAGGTTGCCGACAAAAGCTCGGCTTCTCCCCGGTTTGGTCCAGCTGGTCGCGATGCATCCTGCTGGGAGCGGTGTCGCTTTATTGTCTTGGCGCTATCGCCTGCGGGCGCGAGCAGGTTGCTTCCATGCAGGCGAGCCTTAGTGCCCTGCCGCTGGCAGGCGGAGAAGCCTCCAACCAGGCTCTCCAGGGGCTGGATAAGTTCTTCTTGCTCGACGAGTGCACTGGTGAATACCCGCCACAACCAGATACTTGTCTCCATGATCAGAGACACGAACGGTCATTCAAGTTCGGAGGGGAGCCCGGAAATATTTACGACGTGACGCTGCGCGTTCGTGGGATCTTCGAACCCACCACCATTGTCGGTGGCGTTACCCCGGATCCTGCGCACCCCTACTTTAAGGTTGGGGGTGTGGTGGGCACGCCGGACTGGTCGCAATGGAAGATCGACGTCTCCAGCCCCAAACAGACCTACTGGCTGAATCACTATCCGTCGGTGGCGCACAAGATCTATAAGGAGGAGTTCGAGGCAACAATACCGGTGGCAACAGATGCACTGATTGTCATCCAGGTTACGGACGGGAACGATCGCGAGATCGACAATGGGAAAAAAGCTGAAGACCGCCAGCAGATGTTTGACGGCGTCACCGATCGCCCCCTCTCGGGACAAATGTTGCGTCTCGACGTAGTGAGCGTCAAAGCCAGACAAGGCCACGGAGCGAGTCCTGTGTCTCGATCCGAAATCCGTTAGGAGTGCCAGGGTTCTAGACTTGGCAGTCGGTATCGATCAAGGTTCATTTAAATATCCTTCACCAACTTTGTCCCCCAAGCCGAGCCGTTCGACCCTCGTCCGCCGAGCGATTCTTTGACCCTATTCTGGCCCTGACGAAGTATTGGCAAACCACCAACTCAAACCATTCGGAGACGGCACGTTCGTGAGTTCGTTGCCTGTCAGTTTTGCCAGTGCGCAGACCTGCTGGCACTCCGTTACTTTGCGAGAAGGTAGTCGAGAGTAACAGAGGATGCATATGCTGTTCGCAGGTGGCTTCAGCTTCGCCAACTTCTTTATGGATGTGCTGACCTTGTTCGCTTTCGTGCTTTGGTTCTGGTTGGCAATAACTGTTTTTGGTGACCTGTTTCGGCGCGAAGACATGTCCGGATGGACTAAAGCGCTTTGGGTAATTGGCGTAATCCTCTTCCCGTATGTGGGTGTGTTGGGGTACATGGTTTTCCAAGGAAGAGGGATTTCTGAGCGCAATGTGGCGCGGGCTCAGCAGGCTCGAAATGAGCTTAGAAATGTGATTGGATTCAGCGTGGCGGATGAAATTGAAAAGCTTGACCGACTCAAGGTCTCTGGGTCGATTACACAGGAGGAATTCACACGCCTCCGATCCCGGCTGCTGAAAGCGGCCTGACAAAAAATGGTTCTAAATGCGGGTGTGCCGCGTCCGGCCCACTGAGACGAGCAGCATTTCCCTGAGAGTTCGATCGTGAGAAAAGGAGCCCGGCGATGAAAATGCTTTTAACCTCCCTAATGTGCCTATGTTGTGCTGTGTCCGTGCTGGGGCAGAAGAAGGAAGAGGATCGTCTCAAAGAGTCGGCCGATGTCCTGAAAGAGATCATGGGAATGCCCGAGAAGGGAATTCCCAGAGACCTTTTGGATAAGGCGGAGTGCGTCGTCGTGTTCCCGTCTGTAAAGAAGGCCGGATTCGGTATTGGAGCAAGTTACGGGCGTGGAGCTATTGTCTGCCGGACTGGCGAGGACTTTAGAGGTCCCTGGAGTGCTCCCGCGATGTTTGCTCTTGAAGGCGCCAGCATCGGGTTCCAAATTGGAGGCGAAGCTACCGATTTTGTTCTGCTAGTGATGAACGAGAAAGGTGCGAACTCCGTCATGTCGAGCAAGGTGAAACTTGGGGCCGATGCCTCCGCTGCGGCAGGACCAGTCGGCCGAACCACGTCGGCCGAAACGGACATAGCCATGAAGGCCGAGATTCTTTCTTATTCGCGAGCCCGAGGCATCTTTGGAGGAGTTTCCCTCGCCGGTTCTACGTTGAGGTCTGACGGAGGCGCAAATAAGAATCTCTATGGCAAAGAGCTGGATGCGAAGCAGATTGTCCGGGAAAATAAGGTCACTGTCCCCTCAGCAGCCAAGCCGCTGATTGACGTTCTGGAACAGAGCTCACCAAAACATGCGTCTTAGCGAACTCTATCTGGTTCTGGCCAGAGAGCAGACTTCCGTGAACCTAAGACGAAGCCTTTCACTGTGGGCCATGGAGGCTCAGCCATAAGGATCGAGTGCCTGTCGGTGCACACTTCGGGACCTAGCATTCCTTCTCCGTTCTAGGTCGCGATTCGTTTTCGGATAGGAGGCGAAACATGCAAGAACCATGGCAATGGAAGATCTGGTACGGCAGAGCCTTGGTGGAGCTCGACGCGGAAGAGGGCCAACGGGAGCAGTGTGTCCAAGCAGCGAGGAATGCGATCATAGATCGCCTCGAAGACTCTCTCCACGGCCGCAAGCCTCTCAGTAGTGCGGAGCGCGCTCAGATTGAGGATGCGTGCAGGACACTCTTGCTGTTTCGTGAGTATTCCAGGGCGGCTTAGCCAAAAAATAGTCGGACATAGACCGTCGCATCATTTCCCATGTCGCTCCCAGCAGTGGAGCATGCACGCCGTTGGTTGGACTCGAATCGCGTAGCGCTCGATGCCTCGCTACTGAAACTCTTGACAGTTCTTCTTCCGATTTCTTCTCCATAGACTTCAAGACGCGCTGACACCGGGGCGCCGCAGAAATTTGGCGTTGAGCCACAAGCTTGAGAGGTCCATCGTGAGAGGCAGCCTTCTTGTTCCAATGATGCTCATGGTCACCGCGTCTACAGTTTTCGGACAAGTCAGTGACCAGAATCCAACCCCAGACAATTCCCAAGCCCAAATGACGCACGATCAGATTGCTGTTACAGGCTGCTTGACTAAGAATTCTCATAACGAGTTGGAGCTTGTCGATCAAGAAGGTGTTCACAACCTGCCATATAGTTCGACGGTTAATCTCGCTTCCTATGTGGGGAAGGAAGTCACGATTGTGGGCCGGCGAGCCGCAACGCCAAGCAGCGACACGGGAGGTCACCGGGCTCCCCACTTTCAAGTGAGTAAAGTGCAATCGACTTCGGGCGATTGCAAAAAGTAATCACTGCTTTCGATGTCTGAGCACGATTGGGACCGTCACGCTAAAACGTCTTGCTCTAGAACGATATCAGTATCCGCTGTACCCTTATAGCGATGAATCGACGCTATTCGGAAGTGATCGCGTCGCTCCTCGCCGAGGGCCGCTACCGAAGCTCCTGCTCTAGCAGCAACTGTGAAACTTCATTCTTGCGGCAATTCTTTGCCCGTTGTAAAGGTGTGTCCCCTTTGCGGTCCCGGGCATTCGCGGCCGCTCCCGCATCGAGCAGCGATCGGGCGATTTCCACATGGCCCCGTCGGGCCGCCATATGAAGCGGGGTCGCCCGCATGGCGCCCCCCTGCGCGTTGACGTCCGCGCCGGCCCGGACCAGCGTTCGGACCACCTCGGGGCCCGAGTCCGACGCGCACTGGTTCGCGACCCAGTAGAGCGGCGTATGGTCGCCACGGTCCTGGATGTCGGGGTCGACACCCAGCTGTAGGAGTTGCGTGACCACTTCCACGCAACCTGCGCCGGCCGCGAAATGCAAGAGAGTCGTTCCGGCAAAACGGTGCCTTCCCAGTGAAGGGTCGCTCTCCACGGCATCGATGACAAAGCGAATCAACCGGGCACGGCCGGATTGGACCATCCGTGCGAGCAAGCCCGCGAAAACCGATGGGCGGGGGACAAAGCGAGGTGCAAGGGCCACGGTTTCATCGTCCCGACCGTCCACAATGGCCGCAATAGCGCTATCCAAAACCCGCTGCTCGCTCCAACGCGCAGCCAATTCTTGATGATGCAACTCTGCCGCATCGCTTCCAATGACATAGGCGGAACTAAGCCGGAAGAAGTCAGAAAGTGCGACTCTCGTTGCATCCTCCAGTGGAGCGGCTTTGAGCGTTGCCTCCATATGTTTCAACCAGGCGCGCCGTGCCTTGGCGCCAATCTGAAACCGTGCATGTGATTCGCGCAAACTCAGCCACCATCGGTACTGAGTCTGACTTTCATCTCCGTCCAGGAATTGAATTAGGAAAGCGGCGAACTCTTCGATCGCACACCTCAGGCTTTTGCCCGGGAAGAACGGGGAAAGAACGGGATCCTTGCCAACGCGGGCGTAAAAGGCCGTCGACAACCTCTTGCAACCCTCTTCGCCGCCCAAAGCTTCGAGCAATGCGCTCCGTGCGTGCACGGAAGCGATTGTACCTTCGCCCGATGTTGCTTGCCGGAAGCCCCCGAGACTCACCCGGCAAACCTCCGATGTCAGCGTTTCGCATCTTGTAATTTCCTGTAGACTGCTTTGACGCCTCGGGCCGCCATTCACGATAATCGGAGTACCCCAATCCCCGGGGCAAATTACTGAATGAGAGAGATATGAGACGACTTTTGCCTTTCGCCCTACTCGCTTGTGCTTCGTTGGCTGTAGCAGAGACGCAGACGTGGCAAATTGATCCCAATCACACGGCATCGCAATTTTCAGTGCGTCACCTGGGCATCTCGACGGTGCGAGGGCAGTTCATGAAGACTAGCGGAACGGTTGGTTATGATCCCGCCGATCTTTCCAAGACTCAAATTGACGTGACCATCGATGCCTCATCGGTGGACACTCGCGTGCAGATGCGGGACAACGATCTGCGTAGCGACCACTTTCTTGACGTGGCCAAGTATCCGACCATCACGTTCAAATCGAAGAAAGCCGAGTCCGCCGGACAGGGCAAGCTGAAGATTACCGGCGATCTCACCATTCACGGAGTAACCAAAGAAGTGGTTCTTGACGTGGAAGGGCCCTCGGAGCCAACTCCTGCCATGGGCGGAATCCGCATGGGCGCCGAAGCGACCACGAAGATCAACCGGAAAGACTTCGGAGTGAATGGTGCGGCAGGTGTAGTTGGCGATGATATTCAGATCACCTTAGACGTTGAGCTGACGCGCCCCGCGAAATAGCATCTCGGTCGCATTGATGAAATTTTCTCCATCGCAGGTAGTTAACATCGGCGATCTTCGGCGCCTCGCGGAAAGGCGAGCGCCGAAGGCGGTCTTCGACTACCTCGACGGAGGCGCTGAGAGCGAAATCACGCTGGGCGAAAACACGCGCGCGTTTCGCGACATCCTCTTCCGTCCCCGCCAGGCAGTGGCCTTCGGACAATGCGGTTTGACAGTCAAGGTTCTCGATACGGAGATTTCTTTTCCTGCGATGCTCGCTCCGGTGGGATACAGCCGAATGATGCATCCCGGCGGCGAGGTGGCCGCTGCGCGGGCCGCAGGGGAGGCAGGGACTGGCTATATCTTGTCCACCATCTCCGGGCACAAATTGGAGAACGTCAAAGCGGCGACTACCGGACCCGCCTGGTATCAACTTTATTTGGTTGGCGGCCGCGGCGCAGCCGAAGGCGCGATTGAACGCGCGCGCCGCGCGGGGTTTTCGGCACTGGTCATCACGGTTGATACCGCGGTCGCTGGCCTGCGCGAGCGCGACCCTCGAAACGGTATGAAGGAGTTGCTCGGCGGCAGCATCTTCGCCAAGATGCCATTTCTTCCCGAGGTCATGTCGCATCCGCGATGGCTGGCAGGGTTCCTCATGGATGGTGGCTTGCCGAAACTAGAAAACATTGTCATTCCCGGCAAGGGACCCATGGAGCTTCTCGATGTGAGTGCTTCGTTGGCTCAGTCCGCAGTCTCCTGGGCAGACTTCTCTTGGATTCGTCAACTCTGGACCGGACCGCTCGTGGTTAAGGGAATCCTCACCGCGGACGATGCCCGTCGGGCGGTAAACGAGGGCGCGGCTGCCGTCGTCGTTTCAAACCATGGTGGCCGCCAATTGGACGAAGTGTATCCTTCGATTCGCGCCTTGCCCGAGGTTGTCGCGGCCGTCGGAACCCAGACTGAAGTTCTGATGGACGGCGGCATCCGCCGCGGCACTGACATCGTGAAGGCTCTTTGCTTGGGGGCGCGCGCCGTGCTGGTTGGCCGTGCCTACGCCTATGGGCTGGCCGCCGGAGGCTACCATGGCGTGAAGAAGGCGATCCAGATTCTGAGTGAAGATGTCGAGCGCACGATGCGCCTTCTTGGCTGCCCGTCGGTATCGGACCTCGATGAGTCCTACATCGAATATCCGCGGGAATGGAAATCGCACTAGCCGCGTTTCACCTCTGCAATTTTCTTGTTCATGAGCGATTACGATCCGCCGTACACATAACTCCGCTCTGGCGTTTCCCCGTGTATCCCGCTCTCCTCTGTGGTAAGGTTTGTTGTTTTCTTGCGAGATAACTTGCCGAGAGAGGATCGCCATGCCTAACTCACGCCGCCGCTTCATGTCAGCCTCCCTGAGCCTGCTTGGCGCCGCTACCGCCTCTCGCGTACTTGCGCAGACCGAGCCACCGCCAGGTACCCCGCCCGCATTTGGCACCGGACCGCAAGTCGGACCGGAGGTTTCCTCTAACACCTTCAAGGAAGCGCAGAAGTTGGTTCGAGTTGAATTCGAGGAGAAAGAGCTTGAGCAGGCGGCTTCCAGCTGGCGCGGCAACATGGCCTGGCTCTATGAGCGCCGTACCGGTCCGCGCAAAGTTGCGCTCGAAGCGACGCTTTCGCCAGCAACGAAGTGGGATCCTGTTCTGCCTGGACTTTCCGCGGGTCCTCCACACAGCCAATTCATTCGCAGCCAGGCTGATCCCGGACCGCTGCCGTCTCGCGACGAGGAAATTGCTTTTGCATCTGTTGGGAAGCTGTCCCGCTGGATTGAGCAACGGACGCTCACCTCCGAGCGGCTTACCAATATCTACCTGAAACGAATCGAGCAATTTGATCCTCGGTTGCGCTCGGTGATTACCCTCACTCGCGACCTCGCCCTCAAGCAGGCGGAGCAGGCAGACTTGGACATTGCAGCAGGGAACTACCGCGGCCCGTTGCACGGAATTCCCTGGGGTGCGAAGGATCTGCTCGATACCGCCCGCATTCCCACCACGTACGGCGCCGAACCTTACCGTGACCGCGTGCCCACTGAAGACGCAGCCGTCGTGAAGCGGCTGCATGCGGCTGGAGCAGTCTTGATCGGAAAGCTGAGCCTTGGCGCACTGGCGTTGAACGACATCTGGTTTGGCGGGCAGACCATGAATCCGTGGCTGCTCGAAGAAGGATCTTCTGGATCGAGCGCTGGACCCGGCGCTGCCACCGCCGCGGGACTGGTTGCCTTCGCGATGGGCAGCGAAACGGGCGGCAGCATCATTGGACCGAGCATGCGTTGCGGACTCACCGGACTTCGCCCCACTTACGGACGTGTACCGCGTACCGGCGCGATGACGCTCTGCTGGTCGCTCGACAAGCTCGGCCCGATGACGCGCTACGTTGAAGACGCCATGCTGATCCTGCACGCAATCTCGGGCCCTGACCCCGGCGACCTCGCTAGCGTTCCCTCGCATCTGGATTTCGACGCGAGTGTTAGCGTGAAGGCTCTTCGCGTCGGTTACATTCCCGAATGGATGAAGCAGAACCCTGCAACCGAGGTGGATCGCGCAGCCGTTGAAACCGTAAAAGAGGTCGGCATGGTACCGGTGGAAGTATCCATTCCCGACTGGCCCTATGACTCGCTCGATCTGATTCTTTTCGCTGAAGCTGCGGCAGCTTTCGAAGAGCTCACGCTATCTGGAAAGCTAGGCGAACTCAAAGTGCAGGTACCGGATGCCTGGCCGAACGTATTCCGCCAATCGCGTTTCCTCTCAGCCGTGGATTTCGTGCAAACCGACCGCTTCCGGCACAAGGTCGCGCAGGAGATGGCGCGGGTGTTTTCGCAAGTGGATCTCCTGCTCGTTCCATCACTCCGAGATGAAATGCTGACCATTACGAATTTCACCGGCCACCCTTCGCTGACTCTGCGGGCGGGATTCGTTGAAGTTTCCGAAGCCCGCAGCGACTGGGCACCGGATCCCAGCCACCCCTTGCCAAAATTTTCTCCGCCGAGGAGAGTTCCTCATGGCATTACGCTGATTGGCCGATTGTTCGACGAAGGCACCCTGGGCAGGGCTGGAATGACCCTAGAACGGGCTTTCCACGTTGCCGCGGAGCGTCCACCCGGATTCTAAGCATGGGATGGACGCCGCAAGCCATGGCACGAGCTGTCTGTCAGTAATACACCCTCCAGGTGGTTCCGGTATTTGATCAGGCACTCTGCGCAGTGTTTGTACATCTCCAGTCGGTGCTATACTTTGCGCACGAGTGGCTCTGCGCTTTTCTGCAAGTGAAGCGTTCTTAGCGTATCGGTCACTATTCGCTGGGAGACTCCATGGGAGGACGTGATCCACTCCGTCCTGATGAATTTGAGACGGTTGTTGACGGCGCTGCGGTAAGTCCAGCCGTTTCGGATTCGAACGTGCCCCTCAACAAGCCTTCAGACCGGGGGCCGGGGACCGTCCCAGGTTCCTCCCGTCCTTCCGATTCCGATCAGATGATGACGGTCGAGATCGGGCCGGATTCCCCTACGCTCATCTCCTCTGCCCCACGGAAGACTTCGGCGCCCGTGAGCTTGAATGTTGATGGGCAAGCATTGCTGCTACCGGGAGCACTTCTCGGCCAACGCTACGAAATTCTGCAAGTGCTCGGCCGCGGGGGGATGGGTGCCGTATACAAAGCCAAGGACCGGGAAGTAGACCGGATCGTTGCGCTCAAGGTGATCCGCCCTGATCTGGTCGGTAACGCGGCCCTGCTCGAGCGCTTCAAGCAAGAATTGGTTTTGTCACACCAAGTCACCCACAAGAATGTCGTGCGGATCTACGACTTGGGGGAAGCCGACGGTGTGAAGTTCATCACGATGGAGTACATCGAGGGCAGCGATCTGCGCTCGATCATCCTCGAAAAGAAGAGTTTTTCGCCTGCCGAAGCTGTGGAAATCATGCTGCAGGTCTGCCGTGCGCTCGAGGCTGTGCATGCGGTCGGCGTGATCCACCGCGATCTGAAGCCGCAAAACATCATGCGCGACAGTCAGGGCCGCGTGATCGTCATGGATTTCGGGCTTGCGCGACTGGTTGAGTCAAATGGCATGACCCAGACGGGCGCGCTTGTGGGCACGATGGAATACATGTCGCCCGAGCAGGCACTCGGCAGCCAACTTGACGTTCGCTCCGACCTTTTCACGCTGGGACTGATCTTTTACGAGCTGCTCACCGGGAAGATGCCGTTCGCCGCGGATAGTGCGCTTGCCAGCTTGCTTAAGCGCACACAGGAACGGGCGATGCCGGTGACGCAGCACGACAAGAGCATTCCCGCCCCTCTGGCGAACATCGTCGCGAAGTGCATGGAGCGCGATCCCAAACTGCGCTACCAAAGCTGCACTCAATTGCTGAACGATCTCGAAGCCTGGCAGGGAAAGCGGGCGGCAGCCACCCTGGCTTTCAATGCTTCGGTTGGCCCCTTTGCTCGCACCCTGCCCTGGCCCGCAATCGGCATCGGGGTGGCAGTGATTGTCCTGGCGATCGTTGGATTCCTACTGCGGGGCAAATTTACCGGGTCCTCCGTTAGTGCCGGCCCGCAGGTTGCCCTTGCTGTCTTGCCCCTGCGAAACGCCTCGGGAGATCCCTCGCTCGACTGGATGGGAAAAAGCCTTGCGGAAATGCTTCGCACCGACGTCGGCCAGTCTGAAAGCCTTCATACCGTCTCTCCCGAGCGCCTCCATCAGATTTTGACTGACCTTCGCATCTCGCCGGACACGGAGCTGGATTCTTCGATAAAACGTATTGCTGAGTTCACCAACGCCGACCAGATTGTTTGGGGTGAATACGTCAAGCTGGGCGATCAGATTCGAATTGATGCGCAAATCGAAAACATGAAAACGGAGCGCATCATTCAAATCAAAGCGGAAGCGGTGAACGAGAAGGCTCTGATCAAGGCCGTCGATCAGCTCGCCAAATCCGTGCAGAGCAACCTGACCTTGTCAGATAAAGCGATGGAGCAGATGAAGGCGGCCGCCTTTACGCCCTCGTCGAGCTCTGTCGACGCGCTTCACCAGTACAGTGAAGGCCTGGAACTTTCGCGCCAGAATAATGATCTGGAAGCCGTGAAGCGCTTCCAGGCCTCAGTGGCCGCCGATCCGAGCTTCGCCTTGGCCTATGCTCGCCTGGCTCAGACCTATCTTCGCTTGGGCGATGGCAATAAAGCTAAGGAATACTCGGACAAGGCCTCGGACCTCGACCAGAACCTCCCGGCTGCAGAAAAGTACATGATTCAGGCTGCCACGGCGCGCGTGCAGAGCAATGCCGACAAAGCGCTTGAGGCCTACGATAATCTTTCGAAACTCATGCCCCAGGATCCCTCCATTTGGGCTGAACAGGCTTCGATCTACGAAGGTAAAGGAAACTACGACAAATCGTACGAACTCTACTCCAAGGTGCTGGCCAGCGATCCGAAGAACCTGGACGCCTTGCTGGCGATCGGAGGCGTGCAGATCGAGAGAGGAAAAACGGAAGGTTCTTTTGAGTACCTGAATCAAGCCCTGAGTCTGGCGGTTCAACTCAACAATCAACAAGGCAAGGCTAACGTCCTGCAAACCCTGGGAGCGGCCTATCGGCTTACCAACAAGGCCGATGATGCCCTCCAAAACCTTCAGCAAGCTGTGGAAATCGAGAAGCAGATCGGTGACAAGGGCGGTTTGGCATTCAGTGTCCGGCAAATGGCGGACGCCTACGTGATGAAGGGCAAGCTTGATGATGCTGCGAAGAACTACGAGGAGGCACTCAAACTCGAAACCGAGTTGAACGACCAGGTCGGCCTAGGTGGAGTTCTGCTGAACTACGGCAATATGCTCGATTCCCAAGGCAAGTTCGACAAGGCCCTCGAAATAACCAAACGTGCTCTTCAGATCGAACTGCAGCTAGGCGACGAGACAACCCAAAGCATTTGCCTGAACAACATCGGCAATCTGTACATAGAACAAGGGCACTACGACGAGGCCCTCACCTACTTCCAGCGCACCCTCGACTTGCAACAGAAGTTAAACCTGACCCCCGATACCGCCCGTTCCATGAACAACATCGCCGACACGTATCTTCGAACGGGCAAAATGGACAAGGCGCTCGATAACTACCTGAAAGCGTTAGAAGTCTCGCGCACCGCCGGTGATAAAGGCTTGATCGCCCAAACCTCGGATGGCATGGCTCGTCTGTTTGCGCTTCAAGGAAGATTGGGTGCGGCTTTGGGTGCCCAGCAGGATGCCATGAAGAACATGCAAGACCTTCAGCAACAGAGTAGCGACTTCGCCCAGATCCAGGCGAACTACGGCAGAATTCTCGCGCTGATTGGCCATTTTGACGATTCCCGGAAGAACCTGGATGCAGCTCTTACTTTGGCTCGCTCTCTCCACAATGACGTTCTTGTAGAGAAAATATTGAACCAGCAAGGCGAGCTCTTGCTCTATCAGGGGGATTTCTCTGGGGCGCGAACCGCTTTCGATCAGGCGTTGCAATCCGCGTCCAAACAAAAGGACAAAGGAGAGATCCTGCGAGTCAAACTGAATCAAGCGCGAACGGACCTGTTTCAAGGCAGGGCCATGGCGGCAGGGAAGAGCGCCAAGGAAGTTGCCAGCGGTGCGGATGCTCTCGGCCTCAGCTCGCTGTCCATTCAGGCTTCTGTCACGCTTGGGCAGGCTCTTGCCGAGGCGAAGAACTATGCTCAGGCGCGGCCGGTGCTAGAGGCTGTCGTGCGCCGCGCGCAGGATGACGGGATGAAGTCGTTCTTCCCGGAAGCGCACTACTGGCTGGCAGTTGCCTTGCGCGGTACCGGGAAGACCGCCGAAGCCGACGCTCACTTGCAGATCGCAAAGAAAGCGCTGCAGGACATCCGCAGCGAGAGCCGCAGCGACGACGTTCTGAAGAGAATTGACTTCAAACCGATCGCCTAGCTTCCACGACATTTCTCAAGCCGCTCCTAGGGAAGGTTTCAACCCAAAACAAAGGGGCGAGCCGGCCTCGCCCCTTGCATATGGTTCCGAGCTACGGCTATTTCAGCGTCACGAACGTCGTTTGCACACCGTAGATGCTCTGTGCCCCGCCAGAGGTGTTGTTGGTGAGCAGCGTTACCGAGAGGCTGTATGTTCCCTTGGGGCAAACCTGGGTCACACCATTCGGCATGATGCAGCTGCTGCTGTCCCAATTGAACAGGTATTGATTGTTGTTGTCTCCCTTGAACAAGGGCTGGGCAAGTCCGGAGCTTCCGTTCGAGATGAGCCCGATGGGTACAAATATGTTGTTGCCTTTGCCGTCCAAGACCTCCGCTACCGAGAGTATGGCGGTGCCACTCGATATGTAGGGGCCGTTTTGGCATGATCCCGAGGCTAGCTTGAACTTCACCGGCACCGATTTGCCTGCCCCGAAACTCGCTGCCGAAGGCAACGCCCAGCTGTTCAGTACACCGGTGAAGGTATTGTTGACCGGCGATTGAAATCCACAGAAAGTACCGGCTGCTTGTGTTGGGTCTCCAAGCACCGGGCTGGCGTTTACCATGAAGATACGGCATTTCAGACGTTTTGCAGCGTTGGTGGTCAAATCAGATGGCAAGTAGCCGCCGACCGGGTAGTTACCTATCTGGGACAAATTGGTGTTTGTCGGCTGGCAATTGGTCGGGGGAGGATCGGTGGGTTCCGAGCAAACCATGATCTGGGGATTGCTAATTCCGACCGCCAGGAAGTTAGACAACTGGAAGTTGGTAGTCTGGCTTACTGCGGAACCCGCAAAACAACCGCTGAGGTTCGCCGTGCTGTACATGGCTTCAAACCCATCAAGCCCCAGATTTACTGCGGGCAGAGCAGGAGCGCCAGAAGCCGCGATCAAAGTTTTGATGGCTGCTGGGCTGGCCAAGCCAATCGAGACCGTTCCACCGCATTGGCCGACGATCTGGTTCAGCACGAATGCGCTGAATCCGAAATTCACCTGCGCAACGCCATTCGCGGCCGAGACGTTTTGCTGTGCGGTCATGGTCGGGGGAAGAGCAATGCCTACCGCCGGAGCCGAGAGTCCATAGGTTCGGATTGGCTGGCAGGTATTTGCATCAATGCTGCGAACGCTGCCCCCGTTGCTGCTCGCGACCGCCAGGTAAAGGGTATTGTCCAACGCCATTTGCATGAAGTTGGGGACATCTTTGTTCTTAAAGGTGGTGCAGGTTTTCAGAAAGGCTCCGGTCGCGTCGAACTGCTGCAGCTTCCCGTTCCCCTGGTTGCTGACGTAAAGGAAGCCATCGCCTCTGCGGGCAATGCCGAAAGGCTGCGATAGGCCGGAAGAGATAAAGGCCGTCGTGCTTGGCGGAATGGTTGATGCTGTGCGACGCACCTGGTTATTTGTGTTATCCACCACCAGCAGATCGCCGGTGCTTTTCTGGGCCAGGCCTTGGGAACTCCCCGAGACTCCGACAAACGGGGTAGGTGGAGCAATCGAGGAGAGGTCGGTTACATCGGCAAATACCCAAAGTCCCGATCCAGCATCGGTGCTTGAGACCACCAGGTCACCGTTGGCAGTAATTCGGCCGCACTGCGGATGACGCAGAGCTGCAGAGGTACCGTCATAAACCGGCATTAATGCGGGAGGATTCGCGGTGGGATCGAAGCGGTAAATCTTGCTATTCAGGGTATCGCAAACATAGACCATATAATGCGTGGTCTCATCATCGGGGGCCTGATTGATGTTGTTGGGCGCAACCACCATGCCCTCGAAATCCGACCCTGGGCTGGAAATCACGGTTGTTGCAGTTCCGGAAGTAGTGTTGAGATTATAGATGAGACCGGCGGTTCCTGTTGAAACGAAAACGTTTGAGGCCCCAACAGCCCACAAGCCCGTACAGCTTAGACACACGAACACTGAGAGGAAACAACGAAGTTTGCGCATTGATCTTGCCCTCCTGGGAGCAGGTGACGGGGAGAGGTCGGACGCACGACGCCCGTCGTAAGTGTCTACCTTGATAGAGGAAAAGGGCGTCGATGTCAAGTAAAAGCCCTGTCGGAAGCGGTATCCAGCCACTCTCACAGCTTCCTGGCCTTAGCTGCTCACCGGAGGGCGAAATCTCTCTTCTTGTGGCAGCTCTGGGGCGAACTTTTGTGCTCTAAGGACGTGTCCGTTTGGCCACGCCTGCCCATAGATTCCGGCCCTTACGTAATCTCGTTTTCGGCCCTGGGTGCGTTCATACTAAAACCTAACCTGTATGCCATTCATTCCACAATCGAGCGGCCAAAGGCGCGCCGAGCGCGTTCGCCTGGACGATAGCATTCCAGCGGTGGTTCGTTTCAACGATGGCAACCGGGCGTCCGGTCGCTTGAAGGTGGTTTCTATGACCGGCGGACTCCTGTCGCTGACTCGTCCGGTTCGCCAGGGTTCGGTCGGGAAGCTGATGTTCCTCACCCCGGCTGGTTCGGTGCTCGGGTCGGCTGAAATGCTCACTCCCATGTCATGGGAACTTCAGCCCTTCAAGTTCATCGGTTTTTCAGGCGATGACCACGGGAAACTGGAAACCGCAATCCAAGGCTACCTTCACCAGAGGCGAACCCAGGACAAGCATCAACAACGCGATCGTGAGGGATTTGAAAACTTTCGCGCCTGGTAATCTCTGAAGTCCCCTTCCGCATTCACCTTCCTGAAAACGACCAAGAACGCTGCCGCAGCCTGAAAGGCTCTTGGGCTGAGTACAGCAAGGTGCTCCCGCCCAGGAATAGCGACATGCTTTCCCGGTAATGCCGGTTCAGCCGCCCGCCCGGCAACAAAGCATCTGTCAGCGAACGCATCGAAGCACTTCTGAAAACTCTGACTCCCTGCTGGAGGGCATTTGGAGGAATGCGCTATGCGCATCTACGAAGACAATTACGCCTACGAGATCGAACGAGTACTCGACCCCGCAACGCTCGTTGCCACAGGCTGGAAGTACAACGTATATCGTGTCCGGCCTTCTAATCAGCTGCTGCACTCCGGAACTGTAGCGAGCAGGGAAGCTGCGGAGACCGAGGGGCGCCGTGCCGTTCAGCGTGCGATTGAACAAGAGCAGAAGAACAAGTCTGTGGCCTGAGAGCGGATAACCCAAAGGCAAGCTTCAAAGAAAGCTGGTCTCCTTCCGTGACCGGCGGCCCGTGACCGGCGGCGGCGCATGTTGTCTCTGCTGTTCCGGATCCAAGAGCGAACGACGACGCTCAAGGGGCGTCCTGGAGTTAAACGTGAAGATATGAGATTGTGGCGATGTACTTGAAATAGAACCAGGTTCTTGCTTCAGAATCCTGTTTCGATGGTGTCGTTTTTAGGTTTCGAGTCGTCGAGTTCGACAGACCTGGGGAGGAACGCCCCAGCATCCGGACGGTTAACGGCGGCGAATCCTCGGATTCTATTCTTACCAGAGCTGGTGAGCTCGCAGTCGCTGCCGCTCGCTCGGTTGTGACCATAAGCCGGCACCGAGAACCCTTTTCAGCAATCCTCACATGAAACACTGAGGTTTACCGATTGAGATCACCTTCGTAATTATTGCACCCACGCGGATTTTCAGGGACACTGATCTAGCCTTCACCGCAAGTCTTGGTTGTGCCCGTCGGAAAGGGAAGGCGATTCGGTCTGTTTGGGCGACACACGATGATTTTTGGCTTCAATACTGACGTCAAACACGAGGACACGATTTACCATGTGCAGAGCGAGGCCCGCGAAGCCGACCTACTCCTGCAGACCCAGGTCTTCGTCCGCGGACGCTGCATAGGGAAGCGTGCCACCCCTTACGCCGACCAGGCTAAGAGTCCCGATTTCACAGACCAACGGAAGGAACACATCCTTCGCGAGCAACACCGCCTGGTGCTGGAAGCCATCCGGGAAGGACGGTTACAAGAGGTTTTCGATAACCGCGAAACCCCCGAGACGCTGGCCGCGATCAAAGAGCTGGATATTCAGTGGGTCAATGCCGAATCCGTGCACGCAGGCGAAAAGCTCTCGGTGAGATTGCGGGCAACCGAAGGCGGCCTCGGGGTAGCTAATGCGCGCCTGACGGTGCGCCTGGCCCGCGACAATGCCGCTCCGTTTTACACTCAGCTGACTACAGACAATGCAGGCGAAGCCGAGCTCGTCGTCATCGTGGAGGAATCGTCCTTGGCTACTTCTTCGGTGTTAGTACAGGTCAACTCGAGCGGACGAACGGCCACCCGCAAGTTCCAGATGCGCCACGTCGAGGCGTAGGGTCTAACTGGCCATTCTTTCCTGCCTCTGCAATAGGACTGCTCTAGTATCCTGGAATTAATGCCTGCAACCGGCGTTCCCCTCCTTGATCTCCGTAACATTCAGGTTTACCGAGGCACCCGCCTGGTGCTGGACGGGTTCAATTTGCAAATCCAGAGCGGGGAGCATGTCGCCATTCTCGGCCCGAATGGCTGCGGGAAATCCACGCTGATCAAGACCATCACGCGGGAGTGCTATCCGGTTGCCCGGCCCGATTCGGCCATGAAGATTCTGGGCGAGGAGACTTGGAACGTCTTTGACCTTCGCCCGCTGCTGGGCATTGTGTCCAACGACCTGATGGGGTGGTGTACTGGCGGCGGCCATGGGAGGGACGTCGTTCTCTCCGGGTTTTTCAGCAGCAACGACGTGTATCCCAACCACCTGGTCACCGCTGAGCATGTGGCCAAAGCCGACGCCGCCCTGACCCAACTCAACATTTCCCACCTCGCCGAACGTCCGGTTCAAGAAATGTCCTCCGGAGAAGCACGACGCATCCTGATTGCGCGGGCCCTGGTTCATAGGCCGAAGGCCCTGCTTTTCGATGAGCCTAGCAATTCGCTCGACCTGTTTGCGAAAAAGATGCTCCACGAAACCATGGGCCAGCTCGCACGGGCCGGGATTGGCATCGTGCTGGTTACGCACGATCTCTCTGACGTGATCCCGGAGATCGAGCGCGTACTGCTGATGGCCATGGGCCGAATCATCGCGGACGGAAACAAGCACGATATTCTGCGGAACGACACTTTGTCGGAGGTATTCGGGCTAACAGTGGCGGTCGAAAAGCGAGACGGCCATTACCATCTATGGTGATCTAGGATGTATTTTCCGGTTGTCTAGAATGGATGGCGTTTCCAAAGGGCCGCCTTCCATGGGCCGGTTGTTGATTGGATCAGACATGAATTTGATCATTAATGGTGAAGATCGCGAATTCAGCTCCATTCAGACTCTGACTGAGCTGGTCGCTCAGCTCGGCATGAAGGCCGACCGCGTGGCGGTCGAGCTCAATCGCGAACTTGTCCGTCGCGACCGCTGGTCTCAGACAAAACTCTCGGAGGGGGATAAGCTTGAAATCGTCCACTTCGTCGGTGGGGGATCTCTGCGAGAGTGAATCGCCGGACGGTAGATCGCCCCGCTTGCCCGCACTCGGCGCGCAACCCCGGGGCGAATGCCGCGGTAGAACCGAGCCAACCAACAATGCTCACGGAAGACAATCCGTTACCCGTGATGACACCCTCGCCGAGCCTCGTGTCATAACCTTTCTGACAACGGCCCGGCGGCCTTCCTCGGTGATGCTCGGGGATTTTCCGAGCAAAGTGTGGGTGCCTACCCGCTTTGCCCAGTAGCTTTGTAGTTAACCATTTCCTTGGTTTCCCACATCGTGGCTTGAGAGTTCGCGCCTACAATGATGAAAACATTTTGTCAGCAGAATGTTTGAAACATTCGCGGTTTCAAATGCAAGAATCGTTTACATCTCGTGACGTGATTCGACTGACCGGCATCACTGCCCGCCAGTTGCAATGGTGGGACGAACGTGGGCTCGTCGTTCCCGGACGGGAAGGGCACCGCCGAATTTACACCTTCGAAGATCTCACCGAAGTTGCCGTGATTTGCGAATTGCGACGCAAGGGGTTCTCTCTGCAACGCATGCGACAGGTCGTGCGTTTTCTGCAGAGAGAGTTCAGCAAACGTCTCGCAGAAACCGTCAGCGGGACCTCGAACTACCACCTGCTGACCGACGGCCGCGCACTCTATCTTGAGACCTCACCGCAACAGATCGTGGACATCCTGAAGAACTCGCGTCAGCCGATGTTTGCCATCTGTCTGAGTGACACCGTCCGCCGGGTTAGGGCCGTGGTGAATGGCCGCAAGTGGCCTAGCCGGTGCGCTCCGGAAAAATCTACACGCAAGGTGAAATTGGGTTCTTAGCAGTGATTCGCCCACGAGGAGGGGAAATGGTTGCTGAACTCGAAATTCTGAGCGAGTGGATTCCGGAGCAGATGCAGCCTGGCACAATTTTTGTGCTCGAAAACGCGGGGCACATCGGCGAAAAGGCAGACCCCTATTGGGCCGTACTGTCCTGTCCCAACTGCGGCACACTCGGCCTGATCACGCGCAAACAGATCGCAGGGCTGATCGCGGTTATTTGCGGATCGCAGTCCTGCTCCGCCCAATTCTTCATCCGGGACAGCGAAATCCAGATTCGAAAACCGTTCTAAGCACTCCCGCGGCGGCTATAAATGGAGCCGCCATTGTCTTAGCTCGCTGTGAGCGACTAGTCAGTCGTCACCTTCTTCAGCTCCACCGGCACTTGCTCAACGATCTCGATCTCGAATCCTTCTAGCGCCGCGAGCCTGCGTGGATGGTTGGTCAACAAGCGAATCCGCCGCAAATTCAAGTCGGACAAGATTTGTGCGCCCAGTCCGATCTCACGCTGCGTGTTCCTTTGGCTTTCAGGCTGCGTGGGCGCGGCCGTTCTGTCGCGATGGAAGGAAATGGCCGTCCGCTCCCCAAGCTTCTCGATCGAAAATCCCCTCGAGGACTGATGCAGATAGATCAAGGCGCCACGACGTTCCCGGGCGATGGCCTCGAGCGCACCTTCTAGCGTCGCCCTGCAATCGCACGATGCCGATCCAAATACGTCCCCAATCAGGCAATGCGAGTGCATCCGCACCAACACAGGTTCGTTCCCCTGCCCAATATCACCACGGACGAGCGCCAGGTGCGAATCTCCACCATCCACCTCGCTTTGGTACGCAATGACCCTGAACTCCCCGTATCGCGTGTTCACGAGCGCCTCCCCCACGCGATTCACATAGCGCTCATGCTGCATTCGGTAGCGGATCAGTTCCGCAACCGTCAGCATTCTCATCTGGTGCTCTTTCGAGAACTCGATCAGGTCGGGCACACGCGCCATGGTGCCATCTTCGCGCATGATCTCGCAGATAATGCCGGCGGGAACCAGCCCCGCCATTCGCGCCAGATCCACGGAGGCTTCGGTCTGCCCAGCCCGCACCAGCACTCCGCCTTTGCGCGCTCGCAGGGGAAAGACATGTCCGGGCCTTGCCAGATCGGATGGACGCGTCGCCGGGTCAATCGCAACCAGGATGGTCCGTGCACGATCGTAGGCGGAAATCCCGGTGGTTACTCCGGTTCGCGCATCAATGGCCTCGCAGAACGCTGTCCCATAGTTGGAGGTGTTCTCCGCGCTCATGGGGCCGATCCGCAGATGCTCGAGCCGCTCTTCGGTAAGCGTCAGGCACACCAGGCCGCGCCCATACTTAGCCATGAAGTTGATCGCTTCCGGCGTGACCTTCTCGGCGGCAAGCATCAGATCGCCTTCGTTTTCGCGATCCTCGTCGTCGACGATGACAATCATCCTGCCTGCGCGGATCTCTTCAATGGCGTCGGGAACATTCGTAAAGGGAGCCCTGGAGCTCATGAAGTCGATTGTATCAATGTGCTTTAGGCAAGGCCCGGGGCGGAGGCGGGACTCCTCCGGGGGGAAGGTGGCCACCGGGTGCTCTTAGGCTGCTTTGTTAAACAGTTGGATCGTCCAGAACACGAGCCCTGCCACGGTGGCCGAAGCGGGAATGGTCACAATCCAAGCCCATACGATTCGCCTGGCCACGCCCCAACGCACCGCGGACAACCGGTGCACCGCTCCCACGCCCACGATGGCGCCGGTGATGGTGTGCGTTGTGCTCACGGGAATTCCGGCGAGTGCTGTGCCGAATAGGGTCAAGGCACCTGCACTTTCAGCGCAGAATCCGCCAAAGGGCTTCAGTTTTGTGATCTTCGATCCCATGGTGTGAACGATTCGCCATCCGCCGAAGTAAGTGCCCGCTGCAATTGCGGCATGCGCCGCCAGAATGATGAACCACTTGAACCGCCCCCACTCATACTGCATATCATGCGCGCTCATATAGCCGGCGGTATAAAGCGCGCCGGCGACGATTCCCATGGTCTTCTGGGCGTCGTTTCCGCCGTGCCCCAGGCTGTATGCCGCCGCGGAGAGCAGCTGCAGCTTGCGGAACCACTTGTCCACGGCTCGAGGAGTCTGGTCCTTGAGAAGCCAATAGCCGGCGATGCTAAGAATCAGGGCAATAATCAAGCCCATGACGGGCGCCACCACGATGAACACAAGCGTTTTCGTCCAACCCTGGGGAATAATAACGGTGTGGGCGCTCGCCCATCCGTGATGCAGGCCGGCCCTGACCATGGCCGCACCCGCGTATCCGCCAATCAGCGCATGCGAGGAAGAAGTCGGCAATCCCCACCACCAAGTCAACAGGTCCCAAACGATTGCGCCCCCCAGTGCGGCGATCACCACATATTGGGTGACCTCGTCCAGCCGAATCATTCCTTTTCCGATGGTTTTGGCAACCGCGGTTCCCAGCACGAAAGCTGCAACAAAATTAAAAAATGCTGCCCAGGCGACCGCCAGTTTGGGCGACAGCACCCGGGTAGACACCACGGTGGCGATGCTATTCGCCGCATCATGAAAGCCATTCAGAAAATCAAAGACAAGAGCGGTTAGAACCGTGATGATGAGCAGCAACAGGCCTGTATTCACTCGTCAGCAACCCCTGGTGGAATGTTGGACTCAAATCAGGTTATGCGCTCTTTAGCGCCACCGCCTCAAGCACGTTGGCGGCGTCTTCAGCTTTGTCGGTTGCGGTTTCTAGGACCTCGTAGAGTTCCTTGATCTTGATCAGTTGGATTGGATCCTTTTCACGTTCGAACAGTTCGGCAATAGCTCTTCGGCTCACACGATCGGCTTCGTTCTCTAGCCGGTTGACCTCGACGCAATGCTCCAGCAGCCGTTGATTGTCGTCGAGCAGAGCCACCGCCTTTGACAGCTCCCCGGCTTGCGTCACGATAAATCCTGCGATCTCAGCCGCGGCAGGCGGCGGATTTGTGATGCGGTACAAGGTCATTCGAGTCGCTGCTGCATTAACGAAATCCAGAACATCGTCTAGCGAGGAAGTCAGCAAGTGAATGTCCTCACGGTCAAACGGCGTGATGAACGTCTGGTTGAGCATTCGGATGATAGTGTGCGTCATCTCATCCCCGCGATGCTCGATTTCCTGCAGTTGCCCGATTCGAGCCGGGTCTCCGGACGGATTCTTTAAAATGTCATAGAGCAAGGTCGCGCCCTTGGTGAGATTCGACGCGACATCGGCGAACATTTGAAAGAACTTTTGCTCCCGTGGGATCAATCTCATGAAGCCATAACTCCAGAATGTGAAAGGAAGATGAAAACCTAAGACTATCTCACGCGAATGTAAGAGCGTCAAACCACTCGCCGTCTCTTCACTTGGACGCCCAGGAGGGATAGGGGAGAAGCCGGAAAATGAAATTCGGACTCCTACGGGGAGCTATTGCGCGGATGGGTCGTACATTTCCTCAATTTTGACCTTGAATTGCTCCTCGATGGCCCTCCGCCGTAACTTCAGGCTGGCAGTGAGCGTCCCGGCGGTCGAAGAGAGCTCCTCGGCGATCACCCGAAATGCCTTCAGTTTTTCAAACTGTGCCAAGGAATGGTTCACCTCCTCGACGATCTCCGCGTAGCGAGAACGGACCGGGTCTAGCTCAACCAGTTCCGAGCGCGATCGGAAACGCATTCCCTTGGCCGCGGCGGTTGCTTCCAGGGCGGCAAAATTTGGGAAGATCAATGCGGCAGGGAACTTTCGTTTGTCGCCGACCACGACCGCTTCAGCCACTAGCGGATGATGCTTCAGGGCACTTTCAATCGCCTGCGGCGCGATGAATTTGCCCCCAGAGGTCTTGATCAGGTCTTTTTTGCGGTCGGTGACGTAGAGGTATCCGTCTGCATCGAGGGCGCCTAGGTCGCCGGTCTTGAACCAGCCATCAAGAGACGCCGCCTGTGTTTCTGCCGGGTTATTCCAGTAACCCTGAAAAACCGACGGAGCTTTCACAAGAATTTCCCCGTCTTCCGCAATTCGAACCTGCACGTTGCTGAGCGGCTTGCCTACGCTGCCGATGCGATGCATCGCCGGCGTATTCACCGAAATGACCGGGGATGTTTCGGTCAAGCCGTACCCTTCGTGGATTCGAATCCCCACGTTGGCAAACCATTCGGCGAGTGGTCTTCCGAGGGGAGCGCCCCCGGAAATAAAGATGCTCACTCGCCCTCCCATGCCGCCCCGTATCTTCGAGTACACAAGTTTGTTGGCCAGTTTCCAGCTCGGTGCTCCGGGCGTCTTGCCTTCCAAAACCTGATTGCGATGTGCGCGCCCCACCCGCAACGCCCATTGGTATATCTGCTTCTTGGGAAACTTCGCTGCCTGCAAATCGGCTTGCGAATGCACCTTCTCGTAGACCCGCGGAACGCTCAGCAAGATCTCTGGGGCCACCTCGAGAAGGGTTTGCCCCAAACGCTCCAGAATCGGCAGGTGTGCCAGGGTCACGCCCCGATTCAACAAACCCATATCCACCGATCGCGCAGTCACATGCGACAGAGGCAAGAATGACACAGAGTGCATGCCCTGGCGGAATCCGAAATCGCGGCAAAATGCGACGATGTTCGATGCCATGTTTCCATGGGTAAGCATCACGCCCTTGGGAATGCCGGTGGTCCCAGAGGTATAAATTACGGTAGCAAGATCGGTGGGCTGGACCTGCCGCGCCAGCATCTCAAGATCAACCCTCGAACCGAGTTGCATCAACTCCGACATTCTCAGGGCGCGCTCTGCTGCAACATCGTCCATAATGGCCATCTTTTCAAGGTAGGTCGTCGATGCGACGGACAGCACCTTTTCGAGATGTCTTTCCGCGGAGACGAAGATCGCGCGTGCGCCGGAATCACGCAGCATGTAGGCGGTCTGATCGGCCGTGAGCGTCGTATGGATGGGAACTACAACCGCTCCCAGCACGAGACACGCCATATCAGCGACGACCCACTCGTGCCTGTTCTCTCCCAGGATTGCCACGCGGTCGCCCTTTGAGATTCCCCACGAGCACAGGGCAGTCGCAACACCCCGCACTTTCTCGACAAACTTCTCTGAAGAAATCGGGCGCCACTCATCGCCCACCAGCTGCAGCATGAGCTCGGCTTGGCTCCGAGCGGCTACTCCAAACAAGATGTCATTGAGGGTATTGAGGCTCATGCCGGCGCGCGTCAGAACTGTAATGCTTTTGCCGGGCAGAAGGCAATCGGCTGTGCGCCCATCATTTGACATTTTCAAACATTGACCCAGCGCCGGACCAGACGATAAACTCACCCCTCATAGGAGCTCTCAATGCGACGACTGTTAGGTTTCGTCCTTAGTGCGGTCATTCTGACGCAACCATTCTTGAGAGCCGCGGACAAGGAGGCCGGTTCCGCTATGCCCAAAGTTGGCGACATGGCGCCCGACTTCACGCTCAAGTATGTCGACTCCAGCGGCATGCATGACGTAAGTTTGAGCCAATACCGCGGCAAAAAGCAGGTTGTGCTCGCATTTTATGTCTTTGCTTTTACAGGTGGTTGAACGCAGCAGATGAAGAACTTCCAGGCGAATCTAAAGCGCTTGGAAGCTACCGACACCCAGGTCCTGGGTGTGAGCATGGATAGCGCGTTCGCCAATCACGCTTTTGCCGAACAGATCGGCGTCACCTTTCCGCTTTTGAGTGATTGGGGCGGAGATGTCACGAAGAAGTATGGCCTCTATTCCGACCAGTACAAAGCGGCCCGCCGCGTAAACTTCCTGATCGATAAAGACGGCCGAATTAAGGAAGAGCAGATCGACAGCGCAGCGATTGACCCGACTAAGATCGTTGATGCCTGTGAGCGGCCGAAGATGAAGCAGTAGCGGAGATTGACCCCGGTAGATTGCTCACCGTTCAGGCAAAATCGCCGTACGGTGAGCTGCCGGTCCTTGTAAGTCCTGGTCGATTCCGTGCCTGTTTACCGGACCCATCGACCTGCGACATTGTTGCATCTGCAAAGCCCGCTTCGCCCCGTACCGCCATGGATGCTGCCTCCCCCCAATTTAGGCAACTGAAATCAGCCCTGAAGTCTTCCTGGATGGCCGGCGACTTCGGCGAAGTCGCAAAATACACCGCCAAGGAAGGCGAGGCTTGCGTCAACCGCACAAAAATCAGTCGAGGTTCTCGCGTTTTGGATGTCGCTTGCGGCACGGGTAACACGGCAATTCCGGCGGCCCGGCTGGGTGCGGAGGTCACAGGGGTGGACATCGCCCCAAACCTGCTGGAGCAGGCTGCTCGGCGGGCGAAAGCAGAAAATTTGAGTGTCCGTTTTCAGGAAGGGGACGCCGAGCAATTACCTTTCGCCGATTCCGAGTTCGACTACGTTGTAACCATGTACGGAGCAATGTTCGCACCGCGTCCTGAGCGGGTTGCCGCGGAGTTGACCCGGGTCTGCAAGTCCGGAGGCACCATCGTCATGGCTAACTGGACTCCGGAAGGCTTTGTCGGCAAAAGTTTTGGCGTTACCGCGACGTTCGTTCCACCCCCGCCGGACATTCCTGCCCCAATCCTGTGGGGCCGGGAGGATGTGGTTCGTGAGCGCTTCGGGAACGCAGTTTCACACATTCAATCGACCAGACAAAAAGCTTTGTTCGAATACCCATTTCCGCCCGAGGAGATGGTGGAATTCTTTCGCCAATACTTTGGCCCTACCAAAGTCGCTTTCAGTCGACTCGATCCCCAGGGGCAGTCACAGCTGGCGAAGGCCCTCGAGTCTCTCTGGCGGGAATACGACCAATCGCTCGACGGAAACACGAAGGTGGAAGCTGAGTATCTGGAAGTTTTTGCCACTCGCTCCTAGCAACTTTCCCCGAAGGTCCGAAGTGGGGTTCTATCTGGAGGCGCTGCCCTCAGAGTTCCTGCTTCGAGAGTTCATGCTAGTAATTCTTTCCAAGCCTCTGGCAAATCCTACAGGGGCGATTCTTCCACAGGGATAATGTTTTCAGTGCATTACAGTTGGCACTCGGGATGCAAGGTCTTCTACCAGACGAAGTGGCGCGCAACGGGGCGCACTGAGAAAACTTCGGCCAGAGGTGAATTTCAGGCGCCCCTTGCAGAAAACTCCCCCTAGGCCCTCCCCCAGCTTAGGCCAAAACCAACTTCTCCCCGATTGCTAATCCGGCATTCCTCAGCAGTTTCGCTACAACTGGTTCCTTCAGCCGGGAAGCGTCGTACTCTACCCGCACCACCTGCTCTTTCTCGTTAAAGCCCACGCGCCGAATGCCGTACACTTCTCGCATGTTGTCGATTGCTCGCATTATCTGCTCATCTGGACGATTTACGTACCGGTAGGAAACATCCATCTGGGTCATTCGCTAGAGCCTCTCCTGTAAGTTGTTCAATTTAAGATACACCAAGGCTTATCCAAGTGAGGGCTCGGCTCGCATCGTGTGCACTGATTGAAGAATCTATGGAATAAGCACGGAAGCTCTGAATGGAAGCCGAAATCAAACAGGCCATTGACCCGGTTTGCGGAATGACGGTCGATCCCGACTCTGCGAAAGCCAGGGTGGACTATCTGGGGAAGACTTACTACTTCTGCTGCGCATCCTGTGCGAAGAAGTTCGATGCTGCGCCCGAGCAATTCCTGAAGCCCAACCCGCCGCGGCTTGTCATGCCAAGTATTAGAGGCAAAACCAGCCCTCCGCCGACGCCCAGCGGGCTTGTCGGAATTGGCGGCACCCAGCTGGGTACTTCTGAGATTGTCCAGGACCCTGTCTGCGGCATGGGAGTGAATCCCGCGACAGCGAAATACCGGACGGTCCGGGAAGGGAACGAGTACTTCTTCTGCAGTGGCCGATGCCAGGAGAAGTTCCTGGCGAATCCGGCCGAGTACCTGACAGAGACCAGCCCTACTCGGAAGCCCGCACCGGTGAGTGCGGCCTACGTCTGCCCGATGTGTCCCGAGGTCGAGGAAAGCAAACCCATTCCATGTCCGAGCTGTGGCATGGCGCTCGAGCTCAAAAATCCGCTGCCACGTACCAAGACGGAATACACCTGTCCCATGCACCCGGAAATCGTGCGTCAGGAACCCGGCAGTTGCCCGATCTGCGGCATGGCACTAGAACCTCGCACCCTGACTGCCGTTGAAGAAGAAAACCCGGAACTTCAGGACATGGTGCGCCGCTTCTGGGTGAGTGTGGCGTTCACCCTCCCCCTACTGGCGATTGCTATGGTCGACATGCTTCCCGGAATGCCAGTCCAGCATCTCTTGCCTTCCGGGTGGCTGCCCTGGATCGAACTCCTGCTGGCCACGCCGGTCGTGCTTTGGGGTGGGCTCCCTTTCTTTGAGCGCGGCTGGGCTTCCGTCGTGAACCGCTCGGCGAACATGTTCACCCTGATCGCGATGGGTACCGGAGTGGCATACGTCTACAGCCTGGTGGCCACGGTGGTGCCGGGGATTTTTCCAGCCTCCTTCCGCGATATGAGTGGGAGCCCACAAGTCTACTTCGAGGCTGCAGCGGCCATTGTCGCGCTGGTTCTGCTTGGGCAGGTAATGGAACTGCGGGCACGCAGCCGGACCGGGGCGGCTATTCGGTCGTTGCTGGATCTAGCACCCAAAACCACGCGCGCGCTGAGAGGCGGCCACGAAGTCGACATACCTCTCGATCAGGTTCAAGTCGGCGACCGCCTGCGTGTGCGACCGGGCGAGAAAGTTCCAGTGGACGGCATCGTGCTTGAAGGTCACAGCTCGATCGACGAGTCCATGGTTACGGGCGAATCCATTCCGGTAGAAAGAAGCGCCGGCGACCGTGTGATCGGTGCAACTCTGAACGCAAGCGGGTCATTCATCATGCGCGCTGAGCGCGTGGGCAGCGAGACATTGCTTTCGCAGATTGTTCGCATGGTCAGCGAAGCCCAACGCAGTCGGGCGCCCATCCAACGCCTCGCCGACAAGGTTGCAGGATGGTTTGTCCCAGCCGTGATTGTGATTGCGATCGTGACATTCCTTGCATGGGGCACCATCGGACCGCAGCCTCGCTTTGCACATGCCATCGTCAACGCAGTGGCCGTCCTGATCATCGCCTGCCCCTGCGCTCTAGGTCTGGCTACCCCGGTGGCAGTTATGGTGGGCACTGGCCGCGGCGCGCACGCCGGAGTTTTGATCAGAAACGCTGAAGCCCTGGAAACGCTTGAGAAGGTCGACACTCTGCTCCTCGACAAAACCGGCACACTCACCGAAGGGAAGCCGCGAGTCACGGGCATTACTCCAGCAGCAGCTTTCAATGCAGACCAACTCTTATATCTTGCCGCGGCCCTGGAGCGCGCGAGTGAGCATCCCCTCGCCCATGCAATTGTGGACGCGGCCGAAGAGCGACGGTTGCAGCTGGCGGACGTAGATGAATTCCATTCTCTTGGAGGGAAGGGAATTACCGGCAAAGTCGGTGGCCACGAGATCGCGCTAGGAACGCGAGCCTGGATGAGAGAAAGCGGGGTCGAGGACAGGGAGCTGCCGGTTGGCGACAGCGGGGACGGAACAGCCGTCTATGTGGCAATCGACCATCAATATGCCGGAGTGATTTATGTTGCCGACCCGGTAAAGGCCTTGGCGGCGGACGCGGTCAGGGCACTCAAGAGCGCGGGGCTAAGAGTGGTCATGCTCACAGGCGACAATCGCTCGGTTTCTGAGATCATCTCGAAGCGACTCGGTATCCAAGAATTCAAGGCCGAAGTTCTTCCGGGAGAAAAAGCGGCGGTTGTACGCGAGCTGCAGCAGGAAGGCCGCCGGGTGGCCATGGCCGGAGATGGCATCAATGATGCCCCCGCTCTCGCCCAAGCCAACGTCGGCATTGCAATGAGCACGGGGGCGGATGTGGCGATTGAAAGCGCGGGAATCACCCTGCTGAAGGGCGACCTGGCCGGCATTGTTCGCGCTCGAAAGCTGAGTCGTGCGGTGATGAAGAACATCCGGCAGAACTTGTTCTTCGCTTTCCTCTATAACTCGCTCGGAGTTCCTATTGCAGCCGGCGTGCTCTACCCATTCTTCGGACTGTTGCTCAGTCCCATCCTGGCGGCCGCCGCGATGAGCTTCAGCTCGGTTTCGGTGATCACAAACTCCCTGCGCCTCCGCAAAGTAAAGCTGTAGAAAGGGACGTTCCTAAGTAGTTGCTTCCCCGAGAAATACCGCATCGATATTCTGAGCACAGATGTTTCCCGGCACGCACGTACTTACAGAAATTGTGATGCGCACGGTGGTGGTTTACGGTGTCGTGTTGCTTGGGGTACGCCTGAGTGGCAAGCGCGAGGTTGGCCAGATGACACCGTTCGACCTTACGCTGCTTTTGTTGATCAGTAACTCCGTCCAGAATGCAATGACTGGACCCGACAACTCCCTGATGGGCGGAGTTGCAGCGGCACTGACCCTGCTCGTGCTGAACTACGTGGTAGCCGACCTATCCGGCACGAATCGCCGCTTTCGAAAACTGATCCAGGGCCAGCCCAGTCTTTTGATTCACGATGGACAAATTATTGCCGCGCATATGGCCAAGGAACACGTCAGCATGGACGAACTGGAGCGCGCGCTTCGCGAGCATGGAATCAACAGTTACAAAGATGTCGCGTTGGGAGTCCTCGAAGTGGATGGTTCCATCAGCTGTCTCAAGTACGATGAACTCAGCCCTGCATCGCACAATCATCTGGTCCGGCGGAAATACATCCAGAAACACGAGTAGCTACTTGGTAAGCACCACCGCTACCTCATCATAAGGCAAGACGGTCACGGTAATTGACTTGCGCGCGGCGAATTCCTCCTGCGTCACCGGGAAACCCACCAATACGGTCCCGGAAATCTTTCCGCCGGGATTGATGCGCGTTTCTGGCGTGAGAATCTGCAAAACGTGTGGCTTCAAGTCTGGCAGCACGCTCAGATAGCGCTCGGCATCGACAGCCGGCACCGCCTCATCGGCCTGTTTCTGGCCCGCGACATCGGAACTGACCTGAATGCTTTTGATCCATGTGGGTTTCTGCTCGTTGTTCTGTAGCGAGATGTTCACCGCGATCATCAGCAACTTCTGATTCGGCATAGGTGCTGCAAACACTCCGTCGATGCTGCCGCTTGATTGAGCCCGGGCCCGATGGGTAAGGGAGTACACCGCAGCAATCGCGATCACAACTCCAAGGCAAATCGCAACGATTCCGGCCGGCGGCAGGCTCTTGCGCGCCGTGCCGTACTCCTCGCCGATATTGAAGTCGTTATGAGATTCGGGAGCAGGCGCCGGGGGTAGGGGAGAACTGGGTGGGGTCGGCGGATTCGACATTGCGCCCTCCTAGCATCGAGATTGTACTCGCGTGTCAGGGACGGGGCCAGTCGTGCTTCATGGCGCTTGCAAACTGGTCGGCGGGGAGCGTGTTCAGAACATCGTTTGCAGTAAGCCAGGCACGCCGCGCCTGCAAGACACCATACCGCATCTTTTCCATATGAGAGGTATGATGCGAATCAGTATTGATCACGATCTTTACGCCCGCCTGTTTTGCCTGCCTTAGATGCCGGTCGCATAAATCAAGACGATCGGGATACGCATTCAATTCCATCGCGACTTTATTGCGAGCTGCAGCCTGAAGCACCGCGTCCATGTCGAAGGCGTAAGCATCACGCCGGAGAAGAATTCGCCCGGTGGGATGACCTAGGAGTGACACATGGGGATTGTCTAGGGCCTTCAAGAGCCGCTTGGTCATGTCTTCTGGAGATAGATTAAAGTGCGAATGGATGCTCGCAATTACCAGGTCCATCCGCGCCAGGACCTCGTCTGAAAGGTCGAGAGTGCCATCTTCCAGGATATCGACCTCGACGCCGGCAAAGATGCGGATACCGTTTATTGCGTCATTCGCCGAGTGGATTCTCTCGATGTGCTTGATCGCCCTTTCATCGTCGAGGCCGTTGGCGAATGCAAGATTCTTTGAATGGTCGGTAATCGCCATGTACTTGTACCCGCGCTCTCGGGCGGCCGCGGCCATCTCCTCGATCGTGTTCCGGCCATCCGTCTCGACGGTGTGCATGTGCACATCGCCCTGTATGTCATCCTGAGATAGAAGCGCTGGCAGGGTGTGCTTTTCCGCGGCGTCGATCTCGCCTGTGTTCTCGCGAATCTCGGGAGGAATGTAATCCATCCTGAGCGCCGCGTAGATATCGTGTTCGCTCCTAGATGCAACGACCTCCTGATTGTCCAGGCGCGCCAAGCTGTACTCATTGAGGGTGTAGCCCATCTTGAGCGCACGTTGGCGGAGCGAGACGTTGTGCGCTTTTGAGCCCGTGAAGTATTGCATGGCTGCGCCAAATGACTCGGGGGCGAGTGTTCTCACGTCTACCTGCATCCCGCCGCGCAGGCGGAAGCTGATCTTGTTTTCACCGCGGGCGATGATCTCCATCAGCCCTGGAAGCTTGATGATGTGGTCAATCAGCTTCAGCCGCTCCGCATCATCGCAGCATGCGGGTCCAGTCACTAAGACGTCGAGATCCCCAACGGTTTCGCGTCCCCGCCGAAGAGATCCGGTAGGTGTGGCCTTTTCAACCCCGGGATACGCTCGTAGATGCTCGATGATTTTGTCGGACTGTATCTCGGCCGCCTCGAGCAGGAAGCGGCCGGCAATTCGCCGATAGTCCTCGATCGCTTTCAGCAGCTTTTGTTCGTGTTTCTCCCCCATGCGCGGCAGGACGCGTATCTTGCCCTCACGGGCGAGCTTCTCTACACCCTCAAGATCGCAGACCTGGTACGCACTCCAAATCAGCGCGATCGTCTTGGGGCCGAGCCCCTGCACTTTGAGGAGCTGGAGCATGGATGGGCGATACTTCTTCAGCAAATCGGCATGAAGCGTCAGCTTGCCCTCGCCAAGCATCTCCTTGAGGTTGAGGAGCATACCCTTGCCAATTCCTGGAATGGCAAGCACCTGCTTCTCGTTGGCCATCAAATCTGAGATCTGTTGTGGCCAACCCTCGATCGCTTCCCCTGCATTTCGGTAGGAGCGGATACGGAAAGAATCGCCGCCATCGACCTCAAGCAGATCAGCGGTTTCGTAAAGAATGCCAGCAATGGATTTATTGTCCACGGGTAGAGCTTAGCAAAAATGACCGGCTGCGGCCGCAGGGCGATGGCCGGCCGCTCGCAGCAAGCCGACCGCTCGCACTGCCTTATACTCCCCTTATGAGAGTTTTTCCTTCGCTTCTGCTTTCTGTCTTCTTGTCTCTCGTGCCTGCTGCCAGCGTTGCCGAAACTGCCGAAAATTTTCAGCCTCTTGAGCAATGGCAAATGGCGGTCCTCAACGGGGATGCGACGCGACTCGTATCGCTTTACAGCGTTGCGCCACCCGCGAAAATTGACACGGGAAAGGGCAACGTGGACGCCATGGCGGATGCGGCGTTCTGGACCGGACTGAAGATTCGCTCCATGGATATACACATCGTTCAGTTTGTCTCGCCCCAGCCAGGGATCCAGAAACTCCTGTTCCAGGCATCGGCCCTGACGCCTTCGCGGACGGTATATGTGACGTCTGCGCAGCTCTGGCAAATGCAAGGCGGCGGGTGGAGGATCATCGCTGCCGGACGTGACATCACCAAGCTCGAACAACCCCTATCGGTTGACGAGAGTATCTATCCAGCCCAAGCCAATGCCCGGGAAGAGATCCGGGAAGCAGAGAAGCGCGCCGCAAAGGGCAAGAAGCGAGTGCTGGTCGTATTTGGCGCAGATTGGTGTTATGACTGTCACGTGCTCGACAAAGCTTTTCACCGAAAAGACATCGCCGCCGCCTTGACACCAAACTACGAGGTCGTGCACGTGGATGTTGGCCGTGGTGAAAAGAATCAAGACCTGATGAACGAATACGGCGTGCCAATGAAACGTGGCATACCTGCCATCGCCATCCTCGATTCGGGCGGCAAGCTGCTTTACAGCCAGCGCAACGGCGAATGGGAGCGGGCAAGGGCCCTCGGACCGGAAGATCTGATTGCATTGCTCAGGAAATGGAAAAGGCAGGGCTGAGGGCCGGCAATTGCACCACCACGCCGCTCTCGAATGGCAGCAAGCAGAGAACTAGGACTCCAGGACCTCCGCGCTTCGCTGACTTCTTAGCGCCTGGAGAAACATCTCTTCGCTGAAAGATTCATGGTTGCGCAGAAGATCGAGGAGAGGATCTTCCATCTCGGAATCGAACGGCCCCACCGAGTCGTCCTCATCGTCGTCATCCCCTTGCAGTGCCTGGGGAGCGACCCGCAGTTGCGGGCGAACTCCCGGCCGGCTGGTCAGGAATTGGATGAACTCCTCGGTCTGCTGGCGCTGCGCGGCGGTTCGCATGGCGAACTCCACTCCCATGCCGCGAGAGGGGTGCATTACCCGGACAAGGCCTTGCGCGCGGAACTCCAGTTCGTCCGCTGCTAGGATCATCACGACTTGGGTGCGCTCCGGAAACGGCGATGCCGTCTCCACGTAACAAGCGCCAAGACTCAGATCCGTCAATAGACAATCGGCAACTGCTTCGGGAGCCAACGGGGTGCCCGGCTTTGAATTCTGTGCCAGCCACCAATGCAGCGCTCCGTGCACGCCGTCCGGCGTGTCAGAGAATCGCACTCCGGTTTCGCCGTTCGGATTCGCCCAAGCCACTTCTCCTAGCAATTCGAATTCTGACGGGGCATTGGGCAGCAGAAAACTCATCTTTACCCGCGCCGAAGGATAAAGCGGCTGCGCGGCCAGGACGTCCATTCCTGTCTCGCTCAGATCAAGCAGTATGCCTTCCATCTCCGCGGCACCTTCTTCTCCATTTGCCACGGTTATTTTCACGGCCACCTGAATGGGGACACGAAAGGCGGTTCTACGCTCGCGCTTGATGAGGGCGGTCGCTGCCCGAAGCGTGGTGATGGCCTGCATTTCATCCACCGGCTTGTAAAGGACGAAATTCGCGCCAGCTCCAAATACGTGGCGTACTTTGTTCTTATCACTGAGCAGCGCAACGGTGACTGCGCTCGTCTGAAATGGGGTGCTGGCCAGATTTTGCAGAATGAGTACGGCGCTCGGTGGATCGTCATAATCCACTAGCACCGCCTGAAATTTCTGTTCGGTGATCAGACAAATGGCGTCAGAATAGCCGCAGCATTCTGTGCGAAGGCCGAAATTGGACAAGACTGGGGTAAGAGTCTCAGCGGCCTGGTCGTCTTTCGTAACCAGCAATGCGCGGAATGACATGGCAAAAGCCCGAGTTTACGGCCAACGCGGAGCAACCGTGCGGACAACCGGCTTCGCGGACGAAGATTGACCGGGCGCCGTCGCGGCTTTCGCGGCGGGCGCGGTGGGTTCGTCCATCTCGCCCAGAATCGTGCTATCGTCCTCGTCGTTATCCGTCAACAAAGGTGCGACCTCGCGAAGCTTCTCTGCCGCCTGTTGCAGCATCTCGATCTGCTTGCCGAGTTGAGCGTACTTTGCCTGTTTACGGCGCAGAACCTCGTGGATGTCCTTCATAGAACCCCCAATGCAGAATGTATGGATTGCAACCGAGCGGGTCAACGAGTAACCGGGGCGCTTCGGTTACCCCAGTAATCCGGAAAAGGGCTTGTTTCCGGAACCTTGGCTGGGTGAGCGGGCGGATTCAAGGAACAGAGTGCGATGGCGTGGCCAAGGCTGACGCCGTTGGACTTCACCTTGACCCAAGGCGGGGAAACGACAAAAACCCGCGCCGCCATCGTTAGGGGCTTAGATGGCAAGTCCTGGTTCCAGGGCTAAGTTCTGCGGCTGGAACACCGGGGATTTACCACACGGAATAGACCTTAGAGGCCAAGTGTTCGTCATTGAGTTGAATTCCAAGCTGGTCTGCGGCTATCCTCAGCATTCACGCTGCGGTTATTCCCTACTTGAGCCCGAGGAGGAACGGTGGCTACCAGTTCCCGGCTGATCGATCACAGAGTCTTTGGCCATGATTGTCCTCGGAACCCATGGATTTGCTCCGGACGACACGGGGAGGGGCGACCCAAAAGCTCGAAGAAGAAGGGCCACGCCGACGGTCGAAAATTGACCGAGCGCAATCGTGTGTTGATGCTTGGAACCATTCGAGAACTCGCGCTATATCGCGCGGAGGTGCTTCATCAACACGGATTTCACGTGCAGATCGCCACCAACCGCAGCCAGGCACTCGATCTGATCCAGGCGGGGAA
>Ga0157374_10000115_pt1 | contig 73739 bp, 80 predicted proteins | sample M25metaG_FD_115308 | JGI IMG/M metagenome (GOLD analysis project Ga0157374, IMG submission 115308) | Miscanthus rhizosphere microbial communities from Kellogg Biological Station, Michigan, USA - M2-5 metaG | ecosystem: Host-associated > Plants > Roots > Rhizosphere > Soil | place: USA: Michigan...
CCATCAACGAGAGCCTTAGCTTCGCCAAGACCAAGACCGGTCAGGTCCTTAACAGCCTTAATAACGGCTACCTTCTGAGCGCCTGCATCTTTCAGCATAACGTCGTATTCGCTCTTGCCTTCGTCAGCAGCAGCAGCACCGCCATCAGCAGGAGCAGCGGCAACAGCAACAGCTGCAGCAGCTGGCTCAATGCCGTACTCGTCCTTCAGGACGTTCTTAAGTTCGTTTACTTCGAGGACAGTCAGCTTGGTTAGCTCTTCTGCCAGTTTCTTTACGTCAGCCATGTGGTTGATCTCCTTTAAATAATTAAGCAGTTGCTTTTGCTTCTACGCCGTCAAGCAGAGCGTGCAGGTTGCCACTAAGGGCGTTGGTGACATCATTAACTGGTGACAGCAATGTAGCCACAACCTGAGCGATAAGCTCGTTCTTGCTTGGCAAGTTGGCGAGAGCCTTGACATCGTCGGCGCCAATAAATTTGCCTTCGCCGGTTAGGGCGCCTACGAACTCCAGCGTGGGGTTCTTCTTAGCGAATTGGCTCAAAATTTGAGCTGGTGCCACTTCGTCGTCGGCGTTAAAGGCGTACAAAAGCATACCTTGCAGGGCGCTAACGTCAGCGTCTTTGAGTGTGTCGTTAGCTTGCACGGCCTTGACAACCAGACGGTTTTTAACAACCTTAACCTTGGTGCCATTGCTGCGGGCTTCACGGCGCAAACCTTGCAAAGCTTTTACGGTTGTGCCCTGGTATTTGGCGACAACAGTCATTTTAGAAGTGGCGAGTAGGTCAGAAACTTCTGAAACTACGTCGTTCTTCTGGATTTTGCTTAGTGCCATATTTGAGTAAATTCCTTTGGAATTTAATTTGTTCTACGTAGGGTATCGACCTTGCCTACTAGTTTTGTTACAAAGAAAAGAGCTTCTGGTGTTACCAAAAGCTCTTGTTTACGTGCTCGAAAAACAAAAAAGATTTCGCTAGCCTCGGCGGCATTCTTAAAATATAGGTTACGACTATATTCGCCACTGTCTTTGGTAACTGATTAAGTGTATCAAACAGGGGTGTTTGTGTCAACTGCTAAAGTCTTTAGGGTCTTACGGTAAGGTTGCTCCGTGGTGATAGTTTTTCCCAGAAAATCACGCATGGTTGCTAAGTAGTTTCTAAAGGCTTCCAAAGTAATGTATTCGCCTTCGCCATGCTGATTCTCACCGGCAATGCCAAATTCACAAGCCTGATTCCCTACGGCGCCGTAAAAACGACCGTCGCTGGTGCCGTTGCGTCTCGCAAAACTGAATGCGGCGCCTTCGATCATCTCGGCAGAAGCCTTAAGACTTAGGAGTAACGGGTTATCAGGGCTGGTATAAATCGGTGCCGAGAAATCGTGAAAACGGATAATGCGGGCATCCGGGTCGATTGATTTGATCAGAGCCGTAAAGTCGGCTTCAGTGCGGAAATTGGGATCGCCAGCGACAAAACGGGCATCCAAGCTGACTGTTGCGAGATCGGGTATTTTTGTTAAGGCACCGCTGTCGGCATTTATTGCGGTAACGGCCATAGTGCCTTCTCTGGTCGCTTTGGCAGGTGTGGGATACCGATTGTGCAGCTTTTGCACAAAACGGGTGGCCTTGGCTATGGGGTTATCGGCGTCCCAAGGATATGCGCCATGACTGCTGGTGCCGTCGAAGCCGATAACAACAAACATGGTGCCTTTGGCTTCATTGGCAATTTCGTGCACCTTGGTAGTCCTGCCGCAGTCACCGCAAATCACAAAATCACCGCGGACCCCTTGCTGGACTTGAAATTTTGTTCCATCATGTCCAGTACTTTCTTCGTCGGTGACAATTTGGAGCGCTAATGGGTACGGGACCTTATCGACGTACTCACAAAACACAGCGGCCAGGACGATAGCTGCGGCCTTCATATCATAAGCGCCGCGGCCATAAAGTTTGTCGTCTTTGATATATGGCTGATATTGTTCGGGCAGTCCAGGCACCACGTCTACATGTCCATTTAAGATAATATGAAACGCCTCGGGGCGCGGTCCGCTGGGGTATGCCAAAAAGCTTGGTTTACCGCCGCTCTCGAATTCTTCGACGGTTACTGCCTTGCCGCAGCTGCGTACCATATCAAGGACGTAGTTGTAGGCTGCTTTTAGCCCTTCCGGATTATTGACGGTGGATGGAATGGTGATGAGATCTTGGACAGCCTTGAGCAAGGCTGTTTCGCTGTATGGGTTCATAATGTAGTCACAATAAAACCGGGTTTATTGCCCGGTTCACTGAGCAAATTTTACTTCCTTTTCGTGCATATTGTCAATTGATAGGCATGACTGATCTTAAATGAATGCCCGTTGATAGCAGTCATTTTCTAAAATAATCTGAGCCATAAGCTTATTAATGGTAGTAACGCTTCCGTACATTAGCGCAGGACAGCCGCGAAAGCGTTCGGCGAGATCTTTGGATTCGTGATGCTGCTCAACGGCAGACAGCGCCTCGCGTCCTTTCTCGTCGGTAATTATTTGTAGCGCTTGAGGCCTATAGGTGAGCGTCGGATAATGGATGTGGCCAAACTCGGAAAGTCCTGCAAGTGAGCGTAAAAATCGTGCGTTGCCTCGCTTGCTTTGCCTGGCAACGCTTCGACTGAAGTCTGCTGCTGCAGGAAGGAGCCCCTCACTGGCGTTAGCCTGATGCCGGAGTGACATATGAGGCTTTTCGACCCTAATGACACCCGGCACTACGGCATATGTGGCAATATTGGTTGCCAGTCCCTCCTCCACTGCTACTTTAACTAAGTGTTGACCTTCTTGGATGTACCGTTTTTTTCTAGTGGAAGCCGTTTCAAGGTGGGTGCGCGGTTTGGTGACCTGTGCATTATACCTATCTACTGCTTCACCGAGAGCATCACGATAATCAGGGTCCTTATTCAAAAGGTCCCAATGAGATTGCCTGTAGCGTTGTACTAGTTGTCCAGACAAGCTATGCCAAGCGCTTTCTTGAGTAAAATCAAGACGGCCTAGCTGCAGCGGCTTTTTGTTTTCTATCCATTCTACGAATGTGTCGGTAGACTGTTTAAGCAGTTTTGCCGTTGCGTCAAGCGGTTCACGAAGCGGGTCGTGATCGTACGGACAAGCGCGCGCAACATAACTGCCAATTGCTGGTGAGTCGCTGCACCAGGTGGGTAACGTGTTCATAGTACATCCAATAAAAAAGTAGGCTCTTGGTTGAAAGCCTACTTTTTTGGGACTGTGCTGAGCGAGCTTAAGCTCGCGAGGCTTCAACCGTAGTGAAGCACAGCCCTTGTGAGCTGAGGACAATAATAAATTGCTTCACTAGATCAAACATTGGATTTAATGCTACTTGGTTGACTGGTTCTTGTCAAGCTGTTCGAGCTTGTACTGGGTATAGCGCTCGGCAGCCAGGCGGCTCAGCTCCGGATCTTCACCTTGATTTACGAACTTCATGGCTTCGGCAAGCATAGGGTGAACTTCTGCCACCTTTTCGTGCATCTGAAGGACCAGCTTACGATAGCCAGGATGACCTTGGGGACTGGTGCGAAGTTCGTGAAAATGGAAAGCCTCGCGGGCGTTGTAAGTGAGTTTCCAGCGCATTTTGTGACCGAGCAACGTTGCATATTGGGCTTCGAGCTGGCGTCCACCGGCTTGCAGGGCGCTGTAGAGTTCTAGGCTTAAGTCGAAGCACTGTTCAAAGGCGTCGGTTAAGCCAGCTTCCTCTACGAGCTTCGGTACGTCATAGCCGTAACGCGGGCTAAGCGCTTGCCACTCCAGATCGTCAACCATGCGGTGGCGCTGCAGATCACGGAAAATACCATAATCGCAGACTAGGTCGAAACTGTAGTGAATCTTTTCAAGTGCACGGCCGGGACGGTGGCGACGGTTTAGGCGTTCTCCTATGTAAGCGGTAAAGACATCGAGCTTGCGCTGGTAGGGCCAGGCGGCTATTTCCGTGCGGAGTGTTTGTAGCGATAAGTCGCTGTGCTCGTAGAGCATGTCAGCCACAATGTCGAGCTCATTATGAGGTGTATATTCTACAAGCGTGACAGGTGCGGCTTCGGGAGCATGATTTGTCGGGAGTAGGTCTGCCGCCAGTTGCTTAACCGTTTGGTAAGTATTGGCGCGGTATGCGATGGTAGCGCCGCCGCGGTCTGGTTTGTCGGCGCGCTCTAAGAATACCGGCGCAACCTTACGGGCTTCTTCCAGTATTTGCTGACCATTGGTACGGGCTTCGGGCAGCTCATCACTAAGCAAGTGCATAATTAGACTTTCCAAAGCCTGTCCCGAAGCATAGATGCCCACGGTAGATTTAGTAGCTACCGGTAGCAGCGGCCGGATAGCGTCACAGGCCTGGGCCTTCGTGGCGCTGCGCCAGGCGGCATCTTGCTCAGTCTTGGGTGTAGTGGAGGTACTGCGTACGTACTGCGTTAAGTCGCCGACTAGCTTGGAGTAGATATCAAAGATCTGATTCATAGTACGAATGTACTGGCTGCGCAGTTTGCCTTTTAGGTCTTCCGGGATATAGAAACGATAATGCCCATCAGCGTCTTTCTGGTCGAAGTAGATGTAGCGCGTGGACTGCTCCAAATAGGCTGCTAGCCTGCCCCACTCTAATTTCTTGGTGAGCAAGTTACTGGCGTTTTCGACGACGATGTACTGCCCGGTTAACTGTTGTACGGAATCGTCCCCGAAGGCAGTAATGACACGGTGCAGCAGCTGGGCGTCTTTATCCACTTTGCCAATGAATTCGTCAAGCAACGTAACGCGCATGTCATCGCCGCGGCGGCTGAGCCGCGCCATAGCAGCAGCTACCGTAACTGGTGAGATAGCCTCGGTAAAGCCATATACATTACCTTCGGTGTTAGTTACAAATTTCTTGAGTTCTGCTTTACCTGCCTGGGTTGCCACTATAGAGCCGTTTGGCTGTTTCTCGGTCAAAACGGTGTTTTTGGCCACGGAAATATTCTTGAGCGGTTCGGTTCGCGCTTCTTTTGTAAGGCTTTTGTCTGGAGCTGGGTAGGCTTTTGCGGGCGTAGCCTGAACGGCCGGTGGCTCTGTTGGGGCGACTTTTACCGCTGGTCCAGCGGCCAGCACCTCTGCTACGGCCGGTGCCTGACCGGTAGCCGGAAGGCTAAGGGTGTTTTTGACATACTGCCAAACACGCGTGAATACTGTCTTAATATCTTCGTTGGCGTACACAATTGGCAAATTCCGTTGCTGAGCTTCCCACAGATAACCGGCGCGGACACGTTCTAAGAATGACTCGTCCAAATTATCAAAACGTTCGCCGTTGTAACGATCCTTAACACGTTCACGCAAAATTGGTACGGGCGCGTCAAGCACGATCATCAGGTCGGGCTGTACATCGCCAACAGCGAAGTTGGTAATTTCGTTGATTTTATCGTAATCTTTCACGTCGCCGCGGCCGTAATACTGAATAGCCAATGTGGTTAAATAGCTGCGGTCAACCAAGCAAGTGACGCCATTTTCGGTCATTTGGCGAATAACCTGGAGTGATTGTGAGCGAGCGGCGTTATACAGCAGTACTTCGGTACGAGTGTTCATTGGGTAAAGCGGATCTTGGGTTAGGCGGCGGATAGCTCGGGCCGTCAGGTCGTTTTGGCTGTCGGGCTCGCGCATAATCTTGACAGGAACTCGAGCGGCTTGCAGTTGTTCAGCAATTAAGCGGACCATAGTAGTTTTGCCAACGCCTTCAGCACCTTCAACGACTATATATTTACCTCTATTCATAACTCATTCCCTCGATTTTCTGCGGCAAGTTACGCTGATCTTTCCAGGCTTGCGGCAACATTAAGCTGGGCGACCAAGTTCGCACTAATGTCTCCAGGTTAGTACCAGACTGATATTTGCCGCTGAAGCCGCCATCACGCCCTGCACCATAGTTTCCGTCTACCGGGCCGGTTTCATGAAAGATGATCTGTGCAATGCGCTCGCCCACAGGTAGAACTACGGTTTCGCGATTGTTAAGGTTGTAAATTTCCAAGGTCAAGCGGTTGATATACCCTGGGTCTATCCAACCGGCGTCAAAACACACTGCAACGCCGTTACGACCCCAGCTGGAGCGACTGCGAACCTCACAGGCGCCTGGCGGTATGATGCCAAAGAACTCATGAGTATGTGCCAAGATACGCTCACCTGGCTTAAGGGCGATAACGGGATGGTCGTCGGGGATGCCAACAATAGGCTTAAGGCCGTTTAGTGCACACCATTCGGCGTGCGGCATGGCTTTGTAGGGCCCATCGAAGTAACGTTCAACATCTTCGCGGTCGAACGGATTATATATAGTGCGCTCGTTGGCTGGTTCAATACGGTAATAATAGTAGCCAAGGGTGACGTCGAGACTGGCGTGTGCTACGTGTTTGGGTGTGAATGGATGGCAGACAATGTGACCACTGCTTATGAAATCCCGTATCTGTATATTGCTGAGTACACTCATGGTTGGCGCTGGTTACCCTCCGTTATATCTTTCTTTAGCGCCCACTCGCTTGATTACTCCCATTGTACGGTTACGGTTTGTCTGGATGCAAGGTTGTGGACACAATTTTACAACCCTATCTGCGTGTGTATGGTCTACAATGAAGCGTAATGCAGCAAACTCGTTCCACGCTTGTGCTGACGCGCTTAGTAGCATATATCGTCCTTAGCTACGGCTTGGTGCTGATCGCCAGTGCCTTAGCCAGACAACTTCGTGCCCATCCGGGGCATCACGTTAACGTTTTGCTGCTTGGCGTACCACAGGTAATCGGTATGGGATTTGTTTATCTTGGCAGTTTGCTGCTAAGGCGGAAATATAATGCCTGGCTGGCAACAATGTTGCTGTTTGGGGTAGACTTCGGTTTTGCAACTGCCCGTCTGCTTATGTCGCCTGACCTTGACCGTGCATCACAGTTAATTGGGCTGGTCTTACCTCTGTTGATTGTAGTGCTTCTAATGTTCACCCAAGAGGCCTTTCAGGTGCGCAGCGATATCCGTACTTTCCGGCGGGCTTTACGTGTCAGTGCTCTGGTACTGTGTGTGGCACTTGTGTATGGGGTAAGCGGTTTTTTGCTGCTAGATCATAGGGATTTTCGGCGTGAAATAACGTTACCGACTGCTATCCACCAAACCATCGACCAAGTCAGTTTGACAACTGACCATCCAGTGGCTCACACACGCCGAGCCCGGTTATTTATGGATTCGTTGTCTGTCACTAGCGTAGCCTCAATTGCATACATAGTAATTTCATTCTTTGGTCCGATTCGGATGCGCTTTGTCCATCAAGCTATCCAGCGCAAGAAGGTTGAACAGTTGCTAAACGACTATCCTAGTGATATCGATGACTTCTTTAAACTGTGGCCACATGACAAACTATACTTCTTTGATAAAAGCGGCACGGCGGGCATTGCTTATCATGTGACACGGGGCGTGGCGCTGGTTGTGGGTGATCCATTTGGCAATCCAAAGCGTTTTCGGAGTTTAGGGACCTCGTTCCAGGAATTCTGTTTTGTGAATGATTGGCGGCTGGCCTTTATCCATGTTAGCGATAAGAATAGGCGGTTGTACGGAAAGCTGGGGCTGCATATGCAAAAACTTGGCGAAGAAGCAGTAGTGGACCTGCGGGTATTCAGCGGGCATGCGAATGACAAATACTTTCGTCAGATTCGCAATCGTTTTAGCAAACAGGGTTTTAGCGTAGAGCTTCTTGAACCACCCTATACTGATCGGTTGCTGGCGTCATTAAAAGCTGTCTCGGATGACTGGCTGACACGGCCGGGCCGTGCCGAACGACGCTTAACCATGGGCTATTACACGGCTGAGTATATGCAACAGTGTCAAATTGCAGTGGTGCGTGATGCTAAAGGCGAACTCCAGGGATTTATTAATGTAGTACCGACATTTGAGCCGGGTACAGCGAACTATGATATGTTACGCTGCCGGGCTGATGCTCCGGGCAATTGTAATGACTTTCTTTTATTGGGACTGATTGAGATTTTACAGGAGCGAGGTTACACCACCCTCAACCTTGGGCTAGCGCCATTAAGCGGGCTTGATACTAAGGGCGAAACAGCCAGTGTTATTGATAGCGCTCTAAGATTTGTCTATATCAGCAGCGGGCGCTTTTTTAGCTTTGAAGGCTTGCGGCGTTTCAAGGCAAAATATCAGCCGGACTGGGAAGATCGTTATGTGGCGTACTCGGGTAATCCGGCACAGTTTGCCCGGATTATGACTGCCCTTACGCGGGCTATGAAGGTAAAATAGGCATTAAAAAAGACGCCCATTTTGTTGGGCGCCTTTTGGTGCTAGGTGAGCTGATTATTCGTTTGTGGAAACGGTAATGCTGGGGCCCATGGTAGTGGTAACGTGTATAGCTTTTACGTAGTTGCCCTTAACACTGGCAGGCTTGGCGCTACGGATAGACGTCATGACAGCCTGAGCGTTCTCAAGCAGGCGTGCGCCGCCAAAGCTTACCTTACCAATGGCCAGGTGGATGATACCGGTGCTGTCGACGCGGTATTCAACGCGGCCGGCCTTAGCTTCGGCTACAGCTTTAGCAACATCGGTAGTAACCGTGCCGCTCTTGGGGTTTGGCATAAGGCCACGTGGGCCAAGCAAACGAGCGTACTTACCAAGCTTTGCCATGTTGGCAGGAGTAGCGATCAGGACGTCAAAGTTGATTGTGCCCTTCTCTAGCTCCTTGGTGATTTCTTCGATACCGCTGAGGTCTGCACCTTCAGCTGCATCATCAGCAAAAACGGCAACACGTACGGTCTTACCAGTGCCCTGTGGCAGCACGAGGCTGGCACGGATGTTCTGGTCGGCCTGGCGTGGGTCAACACCGAGGTTCACGTGCAGCTCGACGCTAGCATCAAACTTAACGCTGCTAGTCTTGGTAGCTAACTCAAGGGCATCCTTTAGGTTGTAGACAGTGCCCTTTTCAATTGCTTCAGCACTCTTGCGGTAACCCTTGCTGCGGCGCTCTAGACGTGAGCGAGCAGGCTTAACAGGCTGCTTTGGCTTGCTAGCAGCTTCTGCCTCTTCTTCGGCGCGGTGCTCTTGGTGCTCGAGCTTCTCGGCCTTAGCTTCAGCTTCGGCGATACCTTTGGTGCTGCGCTTGCCGGCCTTGGCGGTTACTTTTTCGGCCTTAGTTTCTACAACTTCAGTGTTTGCAGTTTCTACAATTTCCTCTGCAGGAACTTCATTGTTTTTGGCGTCTGCCATAATTCGTATCTCCTTCGTGGTATAACGAGTGCGCTCTACACGACTCTCCCACAAATTAATTAACTAAAAAAGTGTCTTTAAAGCTTACGCTTCGACTTCAACGCCCATAGAGCGAGCGGTACCGGCAACCATCTTCTTGATGGCTTCGATGTCGTCAGCGTTCATGTCTTTGGCTTTTTCTTCAGCAATTTGCTGCAGTTGAGCTTGGGTTAGTTTCTTAGCGATCTTTTCGCTGTTTGGCTTGCCACTGCCCTTTTGGATACCAAGTGCGGCGCGGATGCGATCGTCAGTTGGCTCGGCAACAACACGGAAGTCCATGCTGCGGTCGTCATAAATAGTAATGTGGGCGGTAACAGTCTTGCCCATCATGTCTTTGGTCTGGTCGTTGAACGGGTTGATGAAATCCATCATGTTCACGCCGTACTGACCAAGTGTGCTACCTACTGGAGGCGCAGCGCTGGCTTGACCAGCTTTGATCTTCATTTTGAGGTTTGCTTTAACGGCTTTTGCCATTGATTTGTCTCCTTATTACGAACGTTGGCTACAAACTGAAGCGTAGCTACTGGTTCTCCTACCTTTGAGTAGTGCGTAACTGCTTAATTATACTGTTTTTACAATTCTTTGTCCATTGCCTGGTCATGCGATGATGCTCTCTAGCGAAAGATCATCCTCTTCGACTAACCTAGGCAGAATAAATGTCGCCCACACTATCTTTCTGGATCGCCTACGCCAGCTTCTGTATCGAGGATGGGCCTGAGCCTTCTCTACTTTGCTGATACATAGTGTATGGGCAATACTTTCAACAACATTAAGGCCGTGCCCCCACTCTGCTTTGTCTTCCGCTATATTTGCCGGACGTTTCCGATCTTTTCGTAGCCGTTTGTTCCGATCGCCTACCGCCACGTAGGCCAGAGCAGGTAATCCATTCTCGGGTTCGGCCGGTAATATGCCAGCAAAAACACCGGTAATACCGTAACGCAGACCGTTAGTAACTAGCTCGCTGATGGCCGTTTCGGCGCTAGGAAGTACCGATTCGCTATTGCAGCCTAGCTCAAGTATTGTTTCTGCAAGGTATTGTCCGACCTCCGAACGGGCTACCCTAACATGCTCTGGCTTGAAGCCACGCCATGAAGGTCGAAGCTGCAAACCCGGGTCAGGCGGTAGGTCAGCATAGTCCCTCTCGAAAAGTGGAGCTAGTTCTGTCATACGTTTTCCAGGCCTTCGATAGTTGATGGTTGTAAAGCTGGCGCCCTGCAGCGGGGGAGTCTAGACACTTTTTACCGCGATTATTAGTAATTGTCAAATGATGTCTTGCGCTAATGTTGTGCTATAGCCTGCAAAATAAAAATAACCATGCGTTTGTTCTGGCATGGTTATTTTTAAGTTCAGCTTTCTAGGATTAAACGCGCTTGACCTGGAGACTGTCCAGCTCAACCGGCGTTTCGCGGCCAAACATGTTGACGAGTACCTTTAGCTTACCCTTTTGCGGGTCGATTTCATTGATTGAGCCGTCAAAGCCCTTGAACGGACCGTCGGTGATGTTCACTACTTCGCCGATGCTGTAGTCGATCTTGTGCTTTGGCTGTTCCAGACCCATGCGCTTCTGGATTTTCTCGATTTCTTCGGGGTCAACAGGAGTTGGCTCGGTGCCACTGCCCACAAAACCGGTAACACTGGGGGTGTTGCGCACGATGTACCAAGCGTCTTCACTCATCTTCATCTGTACCAGGACATAGCCCTGGAAGATACGCTTTTCTACCACGCGGCGTTTGCCGTTTTTGATCTCAATCTGCTTTTCCTTTGGTACCAAAGCCTGGAAGATCTTGTCTTTCATGTCTAGAGAATCAGCACGCTGGCGGATACTTTCGGCAACTTTTTCTTCGTAGCCACTGTAAGTGTGAATGGCGTACCATTGTTTGCTGGCGTCATAACGCTTGTTAGTCATTTTTCTGCTACTCCTTATTTCAGTAAAAGCTGCTTAAATAGTTTGTCAAGGCCGTAATCTACTACGGCGATTAGGGCGCCAAAGACCACGGAAAACATAATAACGGCGGTGGTCAAGCGGCGCCCTTCGCGTTTGGTAGGCCAGGTAACCATTTTTAGCTCCCGCCAACTACTGCGTACAAAGCTAAACCCGAGGATACGGCCAATAAAACGCACTACTTTCAGACGGAAAAACCAGCGCAAACCATGTCCAAGTTGCTTAAGCGGTGGTTTGTGGGCTAGCCAGGCCAGACCTTTGCCGATTAGGCGTGCCGGTAAAAAGAATCCTCTAAAAAAAACCCGTACCAACGTGTCGTCGTTGTCGCTTGCGCTGTTTGGCGTAACTTGTCGTGCCACTTATATTGCCTCTCCCCGAGTAGCCTCGTGCCAATTAAAAAGCCTACAATATTATTTGTAGGCATTACATGTCAAGCATAGCGTATGTGCTGCACCTGGTCAAGCGGGCCCGCAGCTTGGTTTTGAAGAGCGTAGACTGATATAGTACAAACATGTACTGGTTTATTGGCCTGCTGTTGTTTCAGGCAGTTCTTGAGGGTCTGCTGTGTGCCGGTGTTTGGACGGGTCGTCCTGGAGTAAGGCGTACGGCAGCAGTTTTGATTGAGGCGATGCTTGTGGTAGCGGTCAGCGGACTATTAGTAGCTGCCTGGAGCGTGTGGATCTGGACAATACCGGTAGCCGTGTACCGGATTATAAATATACTACGGGTACAGTATCACCGTTTGCCTGCTGAGCAGCTACGAACAGTCGCCTTACGGGCTTTCGTTTGGCTGGTGACTGGTCAACTTTTAGTAGTGCTGGCGGCCTGGCTTGTAAGTCGGTATCAGCTTAATGCTGTAGTGCTTGCTAGTATAGTTGCACTGCAGCTGATAAGCGCCTTGATACTGGTGCGGGGCGGTCTGCATGCCTGGCGGCATGCTAGGGTGCCCGCAGCGGCCACCAACCTTTCAGATAAAGAATTGCCTTCGGTAAGCGTGTTAGTGCCGGCTCGCAATGAAACGGATGATCTGCAGCAGTGCTTAGAAGCACTAGTGCAGAGTGATTATCCAAAGCTTGAAATTTTAGTGCTTGATGACTGCTCAGCCACTCGTCGTACCTCCGAGATTATTCAATCATTTGCACACGCCGGCGTCCGCTTTGTGCAAGGTGAAGCGCCGGACGAGACGCGCTGGTTAGCTAAAAACTACGCTTATGCTGAGCTGGCTCGAGAAGCAAGTGGCGATGTGCTGTTGTTTTGTGGAGTTGACGCTATAGGAGCGCCACACACTATTAGGCAATTGGTGGCCTTGCTGGAAAGCCGTAAAAAAGACATGCTCAGTGTGATGCCGCTCCGTGCGGCAACAACTGGCCGGGGCAGTTCTTTGTTGCAGGCCATGCGTTACTACTGGGAAATGTGTTTACCACGGCGATTGTTTAAGCGTCCGCCGGTGCTGAGTACCTTTTGGCTTATTCGCCGCGACAGCCTGGAGCGTATGGGCGGTTTCGCAGCCATTAGCCGCTCAGTAAATCCCGAAGCGCCGTTAGCGCGCCGGGCAGTTGTTACCGATGCGTATAGCTTTGTGCGCAGTGATGAGCGGCTTGGACTCTACAGCAACAAGTTAGCAACTGAACAGTATGATACGTCGGTACGAATGCGCTACCCTCAGTTACATCGGCGTTTGGAGCTGGTCGGTTTGGCTGCTCTATTTGAGCTGTTTCTGCTGATTGGCCCGTTTGTAGGACTGGCTGTATTTGTGTATCTGCCGCACGGCGATCTTTACGTGGCAGTTTGGCTTATCTGTGCGGCGTGTATTGTAACTACCTATTGCATGGTGGCAATCGGTGCTCGATTGACCCGTGGTTGGTACGGGTGGCTGCTAGTGCCCGTAGCCTTTGCGGTTGACCTTATAGTGCTGCATATCTCTCTATGGAAGTATGAATTTGGCACGGTGTACTGGAAAGGACGAAATGTCTGTGTTCCGGTTATGGGCATCGAAGCTGCACGCGAGCAAGACTTGCCTGCAACATCGACTTGGCGCAATGAATAGTTGATTTCTGCGGTTGATCTGAACTTTACGCTGTTCTGGCTACTGCAAATTAGGAATGAAGATGCTAAAAGTAGAACCGTGATTAAGTTCACTTTCCAAACTGATCTCGGCGTGGATTAGCCGGGCAAGCTTCATGGTCACATATAGTCCTAGCCCAGTGCCATTGTTTTGGCGGGTACGATAATCTTCACTGCGGAAAAATTTATCAAACACTTTTTCCTGGTCACTTTTGCTAATGCCGATGCCGGTATCGTGTACCGTAAAGGTCACGCCCTTAGGTGTAGGTTTGGCCCCAATAGTAACACTGCCGCGTTCGGTATATTTAATGGCGTTGGTAATAAAATTCTGCAAGATCTCATGACTGTATAGTTTGCTGGTTTCAAGCATTTCCAAATGCGGACTACTATCGGTTTTGAGCGCCAGCCCTTTGGCTTCAGCCTGTTTGCTATAGTCGGCCGCCAGCTCTTCGACAAGCTTGTGAGGGTTAATAGGCTCAATGTTGACTTCAAGTGCATTACGTTCCGCCCTGGACAGTGTGGAAAGGTCGTTGACGAGGCCTGATAAAAACAGCACCTGCTCATGGGCGGCTCGCAATGCAGTGCGAATCTCGCTAATATCGCCTGATTTTTCGGCAATAAACTGAGCGTTACTGATGTTGCCTTCGGTAATAGCAATCGGAGTACGCAGTTCGTGGCTGACGACGCTAATAAATTCGTCGCGTTCTTCTTCTAGACTTTTTTCGTGGGTAATATCGCGCAGTAATAGCACGTAACCGTGATCACCCTGGCTCCCATAGCCCAACCGCACTGGAGCGATCGACAAATAAATATTTACGGTGCTGCCATCACTATAATGAAGTACATAATCTCGGCTTGAGGTAGGAATTTTAGTGTCTTCTACAAGTTTTTGAATGTCAATTGGCTGGCGATTCTCGTCATACAGTGCCAGTACTCGCTTTAAGAATCTGCCCGTTATAGCCCCGTTAACGTCAAGAATGTTCAGTGCTGCACCGTTGTAGAGGACTATCTTCATGTGGTCATCGACGGCAATGACGCCATCGGCCATGCTGCTAATGAGACTAGTGAGTCGTTCGTGCTCAAGCGCAGCAGTTATCGGTTCAGCTGACTCGGTTTTATGGGGAGTGGGTTTAGCGGACATTGTGTGTCTTATTATGCCATAAGCATGAATAGAGCATAAGCGTTAACTGCTTATTCTACTGCAGTTATTGTGTGCTGCTGTTCCATGTTCCAATTGCTGGCTGGTGGCTGCGTAGTTGCTTGCTAAGACTGCGCGCTCGAGGCTCCATGGATATAAGGACTTGCCAAAAAGCAGTGCCGTGATTCATTTCTACCGTATGGGCCAGTTCATGTAAGATTACATAGTCTATATGCTCCCAGGGAAGCTCCATAAGAAAGAGGTTGAAGGTTAGCACTTTATGGCTATCGCAGCTGCCCCACCGGCGCTTAAGCTGCTTGACTGATACGCTTTTGTATTCACGATGATGACTGGTGGCCAGGTTTTGCACACGGGGAGGCAGCAGTCGTTCGGCCTCACGCTTTAGGGCGCGTACAGTCGCAGTTCGGGCGCGCGCTTGTACGGCTGAATCTGTACGAGCTTCTCCTGGGTGCATACGGACCACAATTTCAGTACCTGTGACGCGGCTGGCAATAGATTGGTTGCCTAAAACTTGCTCAAATCGTACATAGTGAAGTTTACCGATGCGTTGACCATTTTCGATGGGTGGCATGGTTATTTTGCCAAGCTCTTGTTGAATCCAATCAAGATGTTTAGCAGCAAAAGCCTCTCCGGCGCCGAACGGTGTCCATTTGGGCATACTGACTCGTACCCCGTTTGCAGTGACGCTTAAGCGTATGCTGCGACTTTGGGTGCGTTTGACAAGTGTTACTGGGCCAATGCCGGCCAGCTCAACGATTCTTTGCGACATTACTTAAAACGGCTTAACGGATGCTTATATTGCGCCGTGATAAATCGACGCGACCGGCACTAGGGTTAGGAATGAGGTTAACTAGACCTGGTTTACTGATGTGGGATGCGTGCGGATCAAGTGTGATAAGTTTGCGGTCCAGCAAGTAGCGTAGCATGGCATTTTTTTGCGTACCAAATACGTGCTTACCGCTTATAACTTGGTAGTGTTCGGTAGTGTCAGGATTTTGCATGCCCGCACTGAGCGTACTAAAAGCACTGCGGTCAAGCTGTTGTGCGTAACGGTCGTCAACCTTTCGACGGTCGCGCTTAGCAGCCCGCGTGTAAGCGCTTTCTGGGTCAATCTGCAGCCAAACCAGGACAGTTTCTACGCCGACCTTGGCGGCCATGTTTCGCAGAGCGCGCCGCTGACTGATGCGCAGTGCATTGGTATCGTACACCACACTAACGCCCGCATTTAAAAATTCACTTGTCATATAGTTCATGAGGCTGGTAACGACATGACTTTCCTGCTTGCTGTACGTTGGGTTTTCAAACAATTCGGCACGCATACGGTCACCCTGTACATGGACGGCAGTTATCAGTTCACAGAGTTGCCGCGCAAAAAAGGTTTTACCGCTGCCGGGAAAGCCGTAAAGCAATATCAGCAATGGTTTGGTTGGAACAATTTTCGCCATTTCTACTATTTATAGCAGAGTTGCCGTTTAAGCGCAACGCGCTAACAGATTGAACTATTGGAAGATGCAGGTACACAACCTCTTGAAATTTTGCGCTAAAACGGCTATGATAGCCAAGTTACTTACTTTTATAAGCAACAGAAAATTACGCGGACGTGGCGGAATTGGTAGACGCGCTACTTTGAGGTGGTAGTCCTTAACGGGGTGGAGGTTCAAGTCCTCTCGTCCGCACCACGCTACGTTCCCCTGCTGTTCGGAAAAGAGCAGCCGGAGTCGGCGGATTTATTCCGCGACACCGCGCGATGAGAAAAACCGAAGGTTTGTCTCATTAACATGCTTGGGCGCTTAGCTCAGTTGGCTAGAGCACCTCGTTTACACCGAGGGGGTCGGGGGTTCGAGCCCCTCAGCGCCCACCAAATAAAAAAGACCTGTTTTATGCAGGTCTTTTTTATTTGGTGAGGCAGTAAATGCTAACTGCTAGCACAATCTCATTTTCTCTAAGGAATCCAAGGCACTTAAGATATAAGCTACCCTATGACCGCGGCATGTGGTCATACAAATGGTTTAGTGAATAGTCATTGGTGACTAATGGCTTGATATCATCAAGCACTACGCCGACCTTTACCCCTGGATTAAGTGTGCCATATGGATCAAACGTCTGTTTGACCTTTTCAAAGACGCCGTAGATTTCTGGACCGTATACCGAAGCAAGATATGGAGCGCGCAAGCGGCCATCGCCGTGTTCCCCGCTGGTTGAACCCCCCAGTGACAATACAAGCTTAGTGTATTCATCTAAGAGCCTAAAGGCTTTTTGCCGGTCGCCAATCTGAGACAGGTCCAAAAATGGTTGCAAGTGCAGGTTCCCGTCACCGGCGTGACCCCAAACAGCCACTTGCAACTGGTTAGCAGCAAATAACTGATAAATTCCCTTCATAAATTCCGCCAGCTTTTCAGGGGGTACAATACCGTCCTCAATGATCGGAACAGCCTTTAAGTGTCCTTCACTATGAGATACCACGCTGGCCGCTGCATGCCGGATTTTCCATAACTCGTCTTGAAGAGCCGGTTCAATTTCGTGACGTACGTTGGTAGCGTGGTCGTGCAAGATTTTTTCTGCTTTCTTAACAAGTTTCTTGCGTTGCCGGTCAATGTCGTCAAATTCTACTAGCAGCACCACTTTAGCGAATGGTTTGGTTACAGTGTTTTTTAGCTGATTAGGATTAATACGGTCTACCAGCTCTAGCAGCTGGCCATCAACCAGCTCGATGGCGCTGGGTAAATTAGACATATCTCTTAGGGCTAACACGGCTTGTTCAGCTTTCTCTAAACTGTCGAACTCTGCCATGAACAGATCTTTAGTAGGGTTATATACCTCTGTTTCCATAGTGATCTCGGTAATAATACCAAGCGTGCCTTGGCTGCCTACAAACAATGGAGTTAGGTCAAAACTGCCATCTTGCCGTTTTATATCATTTAGGAAATAGCCAGCGGCATTTTTGGTAGTGGCTAGATCCATTTTGGCTAAATGTTCGCGGTTTTCGTCAATCAGTGCGTCAACTGCCCGGTAAATTTCACCTTCAAACGTACTAAGCCCTAGCTTTTTGTTAAGCTCGCGTTTTCCAAGACGCATGGTTTCGATAACTTCCCCATTAGCCAGTACAACGCGCAAAGACTTAACGTAGCCACGGGTGGTGCCGTATTTAAGCGTTTTTTCACCTGAGGCATTATTGGCGACGGCACCGCCAAGTGTAGAGTATTCGTAACTGGCAGGATATGGCGGCAAGAAGCGTTCGTGAGTATGCAATGTTTGCTGCAAACGCCCGTAGTTGAGTCCGGGTTCAACCACCACAATACCGCTCTTAGGATCAAGTTCTACGATGCGGTTCATGTGTGCCGGAAAGACCAGCATGATGCCGCTGCCTATTGCCGCCCCACTTTGATCTGTACCGCTGCCTCGGGCGGTAATGGGGATGATACGACCGCGTTCAGCCAGCTGCCAGGCAAAGCGGGCTGTTTTGCGGACATCGTTTTCGTTGCGTGGATAGACAACCAAACTCGGCGCAAGCGTAAAGATGCTGGTATCGGTAGCAAAGTATTTTCGGGCATCGACACTTGTCATCACCTCGCCCAACAAATGTTCCTGTAAATAATGAGCTATTTTACTCACCAGTATCCGCCTCCAGAAGATTTTATTTCTATAAGCTATGATAGCATAAACGGTTACGTTTTTTGTATCACCTATCAAGGGGCCGCTAAGCAATCCAAAACTCAGGCGGAAAGGAGTTATACATGACTAGACTGGCCAGTAATTCTTCTTTGACATCAAACCCAAGTGCCTTTGATAAAACGTTGTTTATGCCATTGCTGATTTATTGTGTGTATGCCCACGCAACGTTGCTAGAGTAATAATAAAAGTTTCTGTTACTGTGGTGCTATCTCTGAATATGCGCTATAATGCCCCTGTTCAATCCGTGCGGACGTGGCGGAATTGGTAGACGCGCTAGTTTCAGGTACTAGTGAGGTTATACTCGTGGAGGTTCAAGTCCTCTCGTCCGCACCAGATCAACAATCCCAGGATTTGTGAGCTTAAAAAGCTCATTCACCCCTGGGATTTTTGATATTTCGGCGGTTCCACAGGCTATTTCTGCATAGCTTGGAACCTGATCGAAAATCACGCCAAAATAACGTGCCCGCATGATGGGATTACAGTGGTCAATGAGCAGATCTTTGAGGTGTTCCACAAAGTATTTTACGTATGTCAAGATTGTCGGCATATCAACGCCTCCTTCCGTTGTTTGTTCGTTTACTTGCGTGTCTAAATCGTTAATTCGTTGCTCTATTTTGGTCAGATCCTCTTCCATGTATTTAATCGCTGTTGGCGATGAAACCAACCGCATCTTGTCTACGATCACACGAGCCTCTGCTTCAAGCTCCTCGCGCTTTTTGGCTCGCATAGCACCTTCATCCTGAGCGCGTGTTTGACGTTGCTCCCAGACCGTTTGAACGGCCTGTATGATGCAGAGGAGCTTCGTAAAGTTGGTCATGTCGTTACCGTACCTGATCTTTATAATGGCGAAGTTTTTACTGACTACGGAGCTGGAAACGGCAAATGGTTCTCAATGGGTATCCCAGCTATGCTGCAGCAAGCTCAGGCTGCTACTAAGGAACTGGAAGGCGATTTAATTTTTGCTGGCTTTTCCAATGGTGCCGCTGTGGCAGAATTTCTGGCCGCCACCCATCCAAAGGCAAAAGGCACACTACTTATGCACGGCGCATTACCGTTGGAAATGCTACAAATTCCGGCGTGGTCTGCTCGGGTGCCAGTGCAACTCCACTACAACGAAAAAGACCCGTTCCGAAATCCTGATAACGATATTGTTTTAGAAAAGGCAGTCAAAACTAGCGGGGCAATGTTTGAAGAGTTCTTGTACAAAGGCGACACACATTTATTTACCGACCCTGATCTACCTGACTATAATGAGGCATCGGCCAAACTTTTGCTGGAGAGGGTGCTAGAATTTGTCAATAAAGCCTAAAATACTTTGGCAATATTTGACAGAACAGCAACATGACCGATACCAAAGCGGCTCTCGACCTGTGTTACTAGATTGTGCTCGCCATTATGCGCTCGCCTCTGGCGCTGTAGCCTGTTCCAGTAATCGTTGATTTGCCCAATAGGGGTAATTGACCGCGTAGCTTCTCCCTCATCAGCTCAATTGTGCACGACTTATAATCTCCTCTACAGTGCATTGCTTCAAACTTGCAACTTGCAGCCCTATACCAAAATCAGCTTGTCATCTTTTGACGGTGAGTCGGCGCAAATAGAAGCCGGCCGCTATGAACCATACTGCTGCCGCATACCCGGCTACCCGCTCCCATCCGCCATACCCAAGTCCAGCAGATGTTTTGCCGTCCATTAAAAATCCAAATATGCCAAGCGCGCCGGTGACAAGTGTAAATACACCAAACCTAGTTTTTCTTATGCCTGTCCCTAAAAGGACTAAACCAAGGTCAAGTGCGCCAATGGCAAAGCCGCCAGATATGCGGTGGAGTACGGGCGCAAGGTCAAGCGGCGAGAAGCCTGCCACAACTGCTTCAATGCCGCCAAAGAATAACAGCGCCAAGCCCACTTTACGGAACTTTGCCACGGGCCATACAAAACGAAGGCCCAGGCTGACCCCCAGCATTATCAGCGCTCCATACATCACAAACGTCGCATCCATGACAAGGTGGAGTGGCGAACAGAGTTTAAAAGTCTGCTTGGTGATATATTCTGGGTATGTTCCACACTTGGTAATACCTAGGTCGCTAATGGCCTCCGTGCGCATGCTGTACGGCTGTGTAGTCGCAAACTGCGTAATAAATTGCCCTGCAAAGAATACTACTCCTGCAAGCAAAAGATAGGTAAGTCCCTTTGACACTATGCCAAAGGGTATTTTAGTTCGTAATGATAATTGCACTGCTGCTCCTTAGTTTGTAATATTAGTACGATCGTACTAATATTACCGTGTATGTCTGACTCTGTAAACAATTATATGCCCCGCAAGCGGCTGGATGCTACCGGTCGCAAAATTATAGAGGCTGTAGTGGCATTACTGGCCGACCAGGGTTACGCGGCTACTACCATTGGCGCGGTTAGTGTACAGCTCAAGATAAGCAAAGGGGTTGTTCACTATCACTTTCCCAGCAAGGAGATCTTGCTACAGGAAACCGTCGCCTATATTTATCAACAAGCAAGAGATTATATGCAGCGGCAAGTTTGGCGAACGGATGACGCTTGGCGACGGATAGAAACATTCATCGTATTGAGCTGTCATTATTATGCCGAACATGGGCAACTTATAAGAGCGTTGCAGGAAATACGGGCAAATTTTAGGCCTATGCACGCCAGGAGCCTGGTGCTGACATTCTTAGAAAAGGAACTGACAGATCTTCAAGGAGTGGTAATGACAGGCCAAGCGAACGATATGTTCTATAGCTTTGACCCGCACATTGGTGCTCTGACGCTGAGAATGGCATTAAATGGTGCAGCGGGGAAAATTATAGAAGCGGATAATCCGCAGGCAGAATCTATCCGATACGCTACGGAACTTAGCGAAATGTTCAGGCGAGCGTGGTGCAAATAGGTGTAAGATATTTAAAAATCGTCGATGCTTTACAGACTAATTACCTTTATGATAAAGTTAAATAATGATACTTGATGATAGTGCCCGCGAACGTCAAAAACTGTTTGCTGACTTAATTGCGGTCATCCGTGAGGAACTACGTCTGGCGATAGCTTGGAATGATACGGCGGCGGCATTTGCAGGCTTGTATCCAACGGATGCTACTATTCTATTCTTTCTGAAGGAACATGGCTCTGCGACTGCTGCGCAAGTTGGCACGGCGGCGGGCTTAACGACAGGTGCAACTACAGCAGCGCTTAATCGGTTGGAGCAAGCGGGGTTTATTGGTAGAAAACCGGACAAGCGTGATGGACGGCGTGTCATTGTTCATACAATTCAGTTGCCGAGCCAATTCCGAACAATTCAGCGGCAGACAGAAGCGGAACTGCATAGTACTTTGGAAAGCGAAAGTAATGCAGATATCCGTAGTCTCATTGCGCATCGCCAGCAAATTAATGCCATGCTGGCGCGTATTACTAAAAGGCTTACGAAGCCGCCGTCATAGTATTGAGGCAAAGAACGTAAAACATAAGGTAAGGAGCAGCTATGAACAGCAAAGCAGAACAAAATATCAAAGTTATTACAGATTGGCTGGATGCACACAACCGCGACGATATCGAGGGAGAGCTGGCTTTCTGGGATGACAGTGCTAAGATGACCATTATTCCAACGGGCAAAGTATATAACGGCGTTGATGAACTCCGCGCTGCTGCTCAGATGGCCGCCAAGTCCCAGGGACGCAAAACTCTAAACCACATCTTTGCTGACGATGAATGGGTTTGCGCTGAATACACGGCTGTGTCCTATGTGGCTGGTCCAATGGACGCCCACAATATCAAGATACCGGCGGGGGTTACTAAAGAGTTAACCTTACAAATCTGCTTCCTGGCCAACGTTGTGGAGGGCAAGATTGTCCAGTCTCACGAATACTGGGACACAGGCAGCATGATGCGGCAACTGAGCGAATAAGAGTAACGTAATTACGGACGTTCTTTTAGTTTGCAGACGCGTTTCTTAAGCTTACAGTTGCTTGGTTAAATTTTAAGCGTGCGTAAGTAGCTATCGTCTAAAAATTAGAGCTTCGGGACAGACTCCAACACGTATGCGTGCATTAAGAGCTGGACTAGTTGGTCACTTTAGTGGTGCGGATTTCCCAGTTGGCGACCGAGTTATAACGGTCGGCATCGACATTCAAGGTGTGCTCGGTTAAGCCGTAGACAGTGCCGCGAGTAATGTAAAGAAAACGTGGTTGGTACAGTCCTAGCGCTGGTGCATCGCTTTGCCAGGTTTCCAAGAACGGTTTGTATTTTATTGCCCGCAAGGTAGGGTCAAGCCGAGTGCGGCCAGCTTCCAAAGAGGCATCGGCGACGCTGGACCTATACTCCGAAAAGTTTAACCGTGAGGCGCTTAAAACGCCTGCCTGGCTGCTGTCCCAATAGGCAAAGACATCCGGATCAATACCAATCGATACGCCGTACAGCAGTGCGTCGTAGTTATGGAATTCTAGGGTGGTTTGGAAATCGGCTAGCGATTGTAATACTGGTGTTACTTTAGCACCGAGCGCTAGCCAGTTTTTGGCGAGTACCGTAGCGGTCTGGCGATTTTCGCTAGTGTCTTCGGCGTAAAGCTGGAAAGCAAGCGGCTGACCGTCTTTGCTTCTTAAACCGTGAGCACCACGTACCCAGCCGTCCTTATCAAGCAGTGCGTTAGCAGCAGCTGGATTGTAAGCTCCCTGCTGGTATTCTGCATTATAGCCAAGCTGACCGAGCAACAGCGGCTCACGCACCGGACGTGTTCCATAGTCCAGGTCGTCAATAATCGCAGCGGTGTCTGCGCTTTGCACCAACGCTTGCCGGACCTGTGTATCAGCTAAGACGCCACTAGAAGTTTTAAAGAACGACATAACGGCGGCAGTTGACGAAAAGCTTAGGGCGTTAACATCGGATTTATTGCGTAGGCCAGCTGGCACTTCCTTAAGTCCTGCCATGGCGTTAATATCACGCCGCTGAAAAGCATGAATCATTTCGGGCTCGCTGCCGAACACATGCAGTACAAAGCCGCTTAGTTTGGGTGTGCCGCCTTGGTGTTTAGTGAACGGCCGCAGGGCGATTAGGCTTACTACTTTGTCCGGGTCGGTGTTGGTGCCAACTTGTATTGCCTGCCAGGCAAAGGCACCTGCTCCAACGGGTTTCGTGCTATTAAAAGCAGCGGAGCGTAGTTGACTAGCCGGTACAGTAGCCAATATATGCTCCGGTAAGATGCCAGTAGTGAGACTATACGGAAACGCACTAAAGACGTTAGGCAGATCAAAGGTTACGGTATGCTTATCAGGCGCGGTAATAGCAATGTTCTGCCAGCTGGAAAGCAGTGGTGAGCCTACATCTGGGTTTTGAATAAGGTGGAAGGTAAATACTACATCCTCGGCAGTAAGTGGTTGGCCGTCCTGCCACGTAAGGTTAGGTTGCAACTTTACTACGTAATGTTTACCGGTCTTGTCGACCGTGTAGCCAGATGCTAAGTCGCCAACTAGCTGATTATGGCTGTCGTATTTCATGAGACCTGCAAAAAGTAAACGTGAAACAGTAGTGTCCACTGAACCGGTCGCAAAAAGCGGGTTAGCGTTGCTGTAGGTACCAACAATGCCTTCATTATAGATGCCGCCAGTTGTGGGCTGGGCGGTTTGATAATAAGCGCTAAGTGTTACTGTTTGGCTAATGGTACAGAATATGCCTAGCATTGCCAGGAGCAGCCAACCGAACGTAAACCGTTTCACTTTTAACAAATGATCAAATCGGCCGATAAGGTCGGTTTCGAATGATTTTTCAGCAGCTTCTGCAGCCGCTTCCATCTGTCGCTGCCGCCGTTTGACCGTCCTTCGCATACGCAGCTGAGTCGTTCGATTTATAAAATTCATAGATATGTACTATTTATGTCCCACCAAATAAGCCTACGGTCTTTAGCTGTCTTACATAATAATGCCAAGTAGCAGAGACAAAACAAATACGATACCCAAAATGATGGTAAGCTGGTAGATAGTTTTGTCAGTGCCCCGGCGTTCGGTGTTGACTTCGCCGCTGCTGCCTAGCCCTGCTCCTAGTGAAGCCCCTCGGGTCTGGACCAGTATTAACAGTACCATGCACAGCATTGAGATAATCGTGACGTAGTTATAGATAGACATATGAGCTTAAACTTCCTTACTTTCTTCTAGTATAGCAAATGTGTACGAAAGACTGTTCTTAAAAAGTTGCAACAGGTTTACACACCATTAGTGCTCTTCGAGTATGGCGGTCACCAAATAATTCACCAAGCCGATAATAATACCGGCGACTACTGCAGCACCAAAGTTAGTTATATGAAGCGAAGTGTAAAATTTACTTACTAAATACACAGTTAAGCCATTGATAATAAGCATGAATAGCCCAAGGCTTAAGAGTATAGCCGGGAGACTCAAGATGACTAGTACTGGTTTTATGATGGCATTAAGTATAGCTAGTACAAGACCGGCCATAACGATTACCCCAAAGCTTCGGCCGTAATCAATACTGTTGGTTAAAATGCCAGCCGCAATCCATAAACCAAGTGAACAGACTAACCAGCGAACTAAAAAACGATAGATAAAACCTTTGTGAGCAGAAGCCTGCATAATCCTCTTATTGTACGGAATTTGGGCGCCGCGGGCAAGCGGCACTCAGCACTTGGTTGCCTGTTTCGGTAATCAAAACATCGTCTTCCAGCCGGACGCCAATGCCCTCTTCGGGTATGTAAATACCGGGTTCGCAGGTAAGCACCACACCTGGGGCAAGTGGTTCTTGGTAGTTGCCGACATCATGTACGTCCAGACCTAAAAAGTGCGAAGTGGCATGCGGGAAATAGTGGCGAATGGCGGCAGGGGTCGGCTTGGCGGCAAGCCCTAAATGGACCAGTTGCGTGCCCATGTAATCGCTGACTGCTTGTTCGTATTCGCGTAGATAAGCACCCGGCTTCAGCAAACTGAGCGCGTAATCCTGTACCATGGCAACGGCAGTAAAGACAGCTTCCTGGCGCTCGCTCATAGAACGGGCACAGACGGTTCTAGTAATGTCGGCTGCGTAGTGATCTACGCTGGCGCCAATATCCAGGACGATTAGATCTTGTGTGGCAATCGGTCCATTATTGAACACATGGTGCAGCGTGGTGCCATCTTTCCCTGCCCCAACAATTGGTTCAAACGCATGTCCTTCAGCCCCACGTTTGCGGAAGCCGTAGCTTATAGCTGCTTCCAGCTCGTATTCGTACTTTGCCTGCTCCAATATATCTGGCGCAGTGATTTCTTGTAATGTTTCGCTAGTGATGTCGATGGCTTTTTGCAGTGCTTTCAGTTCTTCCACTTGCTTCACTACGCGCATATTTGCAAGTTGCGACCGTAGGTCCTGAATAGTCAAGGCCGGGTCAAGCCGCTTGAGCTTGGCAATTAGCCGGCGGCGGTATGGCAAGGTGTGTAAACGATACCGTGCCATAAAACTTGGTGCTGGGCTTAAGGTGGCGACGGTGTGGGTACTCTCCAGCAGTCTGCGCACCCGTTGCCAACCAGCCCGCTCGTCCAGAATTTCACTGACACCAGACCGCGTGGCCATAGCCGCAAAATTATAAGCACCATCAAACGCTTCGCGTTCAGCGCTTAAAACCGGTGCGATCAAAAATGCTCCTTTATTGTGTATAACTAGCACTAGGTCGGGTTCGTTCAGTCCTGTCAAATACCAAAAATTGCTATCCTGCACGAATTTAAACGGCTCATCACTGGCCCGCTGCATACTACCATTACCAGTAATGATAATTGGCGTGTCGACGGCGGTTTTTCTACGCAACTGTTCGCGGTTGCCTGCAAAAAATTTATCGCTAAAGAAAGTATCCATTAAGCAGTCAGTATAGCATTAGAGCTAGTGCCGCGTAAGCCGCCACCAAAAACTTGGGCCAGCCAGAGGTTTTGCTAGCAACAGATCTGTTCCGGTTTTAATGTGGCCGGCAGAGGCGGTCAAACTGCCAATTTTGCCGCTGCGCACCGTTGGATTCAGGTTGTGTTTTACGATTACCGGATTGGCGTTCCATCGCACGAAATCGATGCTTTGTTTGGCGATAATAGTGGTGGATGCCCCCCAGGCGCTAGTTAGCTGGCCTATAGTTTGGTTAGTGCTGGCTACCGTTATTTCACTAAAGCCGCTGCTTAATGATGCAACAAGCTGCGTACTATTTTGCAGTGCTGTGCCAAGGTCCGGAGCGCCCATAACAGCACCGGTGACCGGTATTGTGGTAGCGCCGATTGTAAGATTGGCAGTAAATAAAAATGCTCCGGGGTCACTGTCATTATTGCCAGTTTTTAGCCCCGTAATACCATGGACGCCCAGCACTGTATCATAGTTCGAAACAGTACCAATAACGGGAAGTGTTGCGCTGCGCTTGCCAGCAATTTCGAGCAGTACCGGACTTTTAAGCGCAAGTTGGCCTAGCGCAGCTAAGTCGCTGGCTGTACTCGTGGTGCCAGGATCAAAACCGCTGGCATCTGGCCCGATCTGTGTTGCGCTAATCCCATGGTTCTGTAAAAACTGCGTAGCGTAAGTTTTGTAAGCCGCTTGGCTGCCGAATACCCAGCGCACCAACGAATCGGCAATATTGTTAGCTGAAGGAATCATGAGCGCTTCCAGGGCCTGGTATTCGGTCAGTCGTTCTCCTGCGGTAACTGGTATAAGCGAGCCATTTTCTGCTTGATACGCTTGGTACAATGCTACATCGGCGGAACCGACAGTGTATGTTGGACCGCTTTGGCCGGGCGCTAATGGCTGCTTACTAAGCACGCAAAGCGCAGTAATAACTTTCGCGATACTGGCCGTTGCTAGCGGCGTCATGGTGCCCGAAGTGCCCAGCAAACCGTAGCCTGCGGCAGCGGCGCTTGCCTGTCCTTGTTCTGGCCAGGCAAGCGCCGGGTTCGTGGCGGCTACTGTTTGCGAGACGGAAAGTTTGGCAGTGACCCCGGGCAGCGGCCGGCAATAGTTTATGCCGCCAATCACTATCAGTAGTATAAATAGCCCACTAAGGAATCTCTGTTTTCTGGGATGTTTCTGTGTAGCGGTATGATAGCGCTGCGGTTCAATGACATTCATAGAGTCTATCCTATACCAGCAGCATAAATCGGCAAAACATCGCTACCGTCTCGTCTGGCTTTGCTATATACTAATAGACGTAACCGAATAAGGAGTAGGTAGCCATATGGTTGTAGTAATTGTCGTTGCAGTACTTGTTGTATTAGCACTTATTTTTGGAGTTATGTACAACGGGCTGGTGCGTTTAAATATTCGCGCTAATGAAGCCTGGAGCGATATAACGGTGCAGCTCAAGCGCCGCGCTGACCTAATCCCCAATCTGGTTAATACAGTCAAGGGTTATGCTAAACACGAAAGCAGTGTATTTGAACAAGTCACTGAGGCCCGGGCACAAACTCTAAGCGCTAGTACGCCCGTAGAAGCTGGCAAGGCCGAGAACCAATTTCAGCAAACCCTGAAGAGTCTCTTCGCAGTAGCCGAAGCATATCCAGATCTTAAAGCTTCGCAAAACTTTCAGCGGCTGCAAGCAGAACTCACTGATACTGAAGATAAGATCCAGGCTTCCCGCCGTTTTTATAACGGTGTAGTGCGCGATTTTAACACTAAGCGCCAGGTATTCCCCACTAACGTTTTTGCCAGCATGCTCGGTTTTAAGCAAGATAAAGAATTCTTTGAAGTGGATGAAGCGCAACTAGCAGATATCCAAAAGCCTGTTCAAGTACAGTTCTAGTTAGCCGACAATGTACAGCGAAATCGCCAGCAATAAGCGTAAGACCATATTCATACTGTCTGGATTTGTAGTGTTTGTAGCGACACTTTCGTGGCTGCTCGGGCAAATGTATGGCCAGAGTACTATGTATTTTGTACTTATCTTTGGTGTTTGTTATGCGGCAATTAGCTACTTTGCCGGCAGTAGTTGGAGCCTAGCGGTCAACGGGGCTCAAGAGATTCAAAAGGCCGACAGCCCCCGTCTTTGGCGGGTGGTAGAAAACCTAGCAATTACCGACGGCCTGCCGATGCCAAAGGTGTATATCATGAACGATCCGTCGCCCAATGCTTTTGCAACCGGTCGTGACCCAAATCATTCAGCGGTGTGCGTAACCAGTGGACTGCTTGCTATTATGGACGACAACGAACTTCAAGGTGTACTGGCGCACGAACTCGGCCACATTAAAAACTATGATATTCGGGTTAGTATGCTGGCCTTTGCGCTAGCGGCTGTTATTGCCCTGCTTGCAGATTTTATCTTGCGTATGACTTGGTTCCGTAATGATCGCGATAATGAAAATAACAGTCCAGTTTTGTTAGCCGCTGGCATTGTGGCTGCCGTTATCGCGCCGATTGTGGCCACTATGATACAACTGGCCATTTCTCGTAAGCGGGAATACCTGGCGGACGCTACCGGCGCACTGGCTACTCGTTACCCGGATGGCCTGATTAGTGCGCTGGAAAAAATTGCTCAGTCCGGTAGCGTTTTGCGCAAACAGAACACCGCAACCGCACACTTTTTCTTCGCCAACCCCCTTAGGGGTCATAGTATCACTAGCCTCTTTAGCACTCACCCGCCAATAGAAGACCGAATTGCTCGCCTGCGCGAAATGGGAACTCATGCCTAAAACTGCCCCCAAGAGAGATGCAGGCAAAGCGGTACAGAATACCACAAAGCGTAAGTCGTCCGCACCGAAGCCACAAGCTAAAATGGCGCCTCAAAGCAGCGGGCCTCGTCGTTTACAAGTTCCAAAAGCAATCTGGTACAATCCTCTTACCTGGCATCATCGCCCGCCCGTACCAAATTACAAGCCACTGCCAAAAGCCCGCCTGCTGATCGTACAGGTTTTACAGCAATTCTGGCAGCGTAAAAGCCTATTCGGTGGCATTACCGCAACATATGGTGTACTTAATCTAGTGTTGGTACGTGGGTTATCAGGCAGTACCAATTTAGACACCCTTAAAAACGTACTAACCAGCCTAGGGCATGGAGTACGCGCTCAGCTCCTTGCCTCGACTGGAAGCTTTGTATACTTACTGGCGACCTCTGGCAGCGGCAATTCAGCAGCTTCCGGGGTATATCAATTTGTATTGCTACTTTTATGCAGCTTGGCGTTTATATGGACTCTCAGGCAAGTGACGGCGGGTAAGCAGGTGCGCGTACGCGACGGTTTTTACCAGGGTATGTATCCACTAGTGCCGTTTTTACTGATGTTTTTGCTGTTTGCAGTGCAGCTTATACCGCTAGCAATAGGCGGCAGTATCTTTAGCACGATTACGGTAAATGGTATTGCGGTACATCTGTGGGAAAAGGTGCTTTGGCTGAGTTTGTTTGTGGGGCTCGGTATATGGTCGCTGCGCATGGTTACCGCTACGTTATTCGCATTTTATATTGTTACCTTGCCTGATATGACGCCAATTAAAGCCTATAAAAACGCTTGTACTATTGTGTATGGCCGACGCCTGCTACTGTGGCGCAAGCTCATCTTTTTGCCGACAGCATTATTTTTGACAGCGCTTATAATTGAACTTCCGCTTATATCGTTTGCAACGCCGCTAGCGCCCTGGGTCCTATTTGTACTTAGCATGGCCGCATTGCCGATAGTACACGGATATCTGTACAACTTGTACCGGGAGATGTTGTGAACCATAGCCTCAAACGGGCTGCTGAGTTACGTATGTTGCTGAATCAGTATAGCTACGAATATTATGTGCGTGATGATCCGTCTGTGACCGATGCCGTTTATGATGGTCTAATGCGTGAGCTAAAGGCTCTGGAAGCCGAGGATTCCTCGTTAATCACGCCTGACAGCCCCACGCAACGCGTTGGTAATGTGCCACTCGATAAATTCGTTAAAGTGACGCACAGCAGGCCTATGATTTCTCTGAATGATGTTTTTGATCGTACCGAAGTTGAGGCATGGGTGGTGCGCATGGACAAGCTGTTGCCAGGCAGTCAGCATGAATTCTTTTGTGATATTAAGAAAGACGGGTTGGCTTGTGCGCTGGTGTACCAAGATGGCGTGCTAGTGCAGGCGGTAACTCGTGGCGATGGTCAAGTGGGTGAAGATGTCACAATGAATGTACGCACTATACTGAACGTCCCGCTGCGTCTGCGCGCAGTAAAAAAGGCCGCCGCTTTTTTAACCGGCCGCACCGAAATTCGCGGCGAAATTGTTATGTACAAAAAAGACTTCGAGACGCTCAATCGGAACCGCGAAGCTGCTGGCCTTCCAATTTTTAAAAATCCGCGTAACTTGGCGGCGGGTACCATTCGGCAACTTGATCCCAAGCTGGTGGCTGAACGCCCGTTACGCTTTATCGGCTATGATTTGCTACGTGACGATCCTGCTGAAGTACCCACCAACATGTTTGCCTACGAAGTGCTAAGTGAGCTTGGAATATACCGAAGCCCCGAAGCTAGCCTGTTCACGGGTTTGGATGATGTAATGCACTTTGTGAATACGTGGGACAAGATGCGCCACGAGTTGCCATACAACACAGATGGCCTGGTGGTAAAAGTAAATGATCGGGCTCAGTATGATGCGTTAGGAAGCGTTGGTAAAAATCCGCGGGGCGCCATTGCTTATAAATATGCGGCTGAGCAAGCTACTACGGTTGTCAAAGACATTGTAATCAGTATTGGGCGTACGGGTGCGGCCACGCCCGTTGCAGTGTTCGATCCGGTAAATGTGGCAGGTACTACGGTGCAGCATGCTTCTTTGCACAACGCTGATGAAATTGCACGTAAGGATGTGCGGGTCGGGGACACGGTAGTTATTTACAAAGCGGGAGATATTATTCCGCAGGTAGAAAGTGTAGTGATAGAACTGCGGCCCAAGACGGCAGCGGCTTTCAGCTACGAACAAGCGCTTGCCACCCAGTATCCCGACCTAGAATTTGATCGGCCTGAAGGCGAAGCGGTTTACCGCGTTAAAGGGGCCAGCGGTACGCTGCTGCTTAAACAAGCCTTGGAACACTTTGCCAGCAAAGGTGCTCTGGATATAGATACTTTGGGCGAAAAGAACGTAGTAGCTTTAGTAGACGCTGGGTTGGTACAGGATTTAGCCGATATCTATACAATTACCAAAGAGCAGTTGCTGGAACTGGATCGTTTCGCTGATATTTCTGCAGGAAAGCTAGTAAGTGCTGTAGCCATCAGCAAAACGCCGCCGCTAGAGCGGTTTGTCTATGGTCTAGGCATACGCCACGTAGGAGTACAAACGGCCATAGATCTTGTAAATCATTTTGGCTCATTACAGACTCTGGAGCATGCTACGATTGATCAACTGGAAGCGGTTGATGGTGTCGGTGTAGTAGTGGCCGAAAGTATTGCCGCTTGGTTTGCTGACGAGGACAACATAGAGTTGCTTTCTAAGTTTGCGCGGCTTGGTGTACGACCGGTTTTTGAGCGCAAAACGGGCAGACTAACCGGTAAAAACTTTGTCATTACCGGTACCCTGCAAAGTATGGGCCGCGACGAAGCTGCCGAAAAAATCCGTGCTTTAGGTGGCACGTTTCAAACAAGCGTAGCCAAAGACACTACCTATTTGGTTGCAGGCGGTAAGGTCGGCGGCAGCAAGTTAAAAAAGGCCGAAGCTTACGGCACTAAAATTATTGATGAGACCGAACTGCAGAAAATGCTAGCTTAGCTACTAAAGCAAGCTTTTCGTAACGTAGGCACTTTTATTAGAAAAGATACTATTTTTTTGTGTTCTGACGTACAATATACGTATGAACCCGGACAGGAGGTGGATGGCCACTAATCCTGTGGCTGCGCAACCTCAGATAGCTTCAGCACCCTCTCAGCCCCAGTATCCTGGTGAGTCGCTGTATTTGCCGCAGCCTGATTACAGTGGACACCCTGGCATGCGTGCTACACTGCCTGCTCCTACTCGCCACCACCTTCGGCTGATTGCGGCAATTAGTATGCTGCTGATTGTGTTAGCTGCCGGAGGTCTTAGTGTATGGTTTTTCCATTATCCAATTGACCTTACAACGCAAAACAAGCCAAAAACTGCCGTATCTACTTCAGCGTCTACGTTGTCAACCGCTACGGACACCGCGCGCCGTAAGGGGTTAAAAGCTGTTCAAGCTCAGCTGGAAGCGTACTTTATACAGACTGGTCGCTACCCCCTTTTATCCCAGCTAAATTCACCTGACTGGGTAGTAACAAATATGCCTGATCTAAAGCAGGTCTTAAAGGCTAATCCGGATCATATCGCTCAAACACTAGCCACCAAGCCTGCGGCCAAGCAGTATTCCTACCAAGTCTACGCTGATGGATCCGAGGCCAGTTGCGAAGCAACTCCAGCAAGATGCATTGTCTATGTGCTCACTGCTACCCTCAGCAATGGTTCTTCATATGTGCTACGTTCGGCAACTGCTTGACAAATAGACCATACAGCTTATAGTTATACGTAATTCGTGCGCTTCAAAATGCGGCGCTTGGAAAAACAAACATTTAAAAACAAATGATTGCCCTTCACCCGCCGCTGGGTGGGCGCGCACGAAACTAAACCGAGCATCTTTTTGCTCGGTTTTATTTTGCACTACTTTCCGCTATAATTACCCCTGATCTAAGGTCTGCAGATTGCAGCCCAAGGAAAGAGTAGCCAGACAAAATGTGAACCATTTTGCCTGCGCGATGAGAGAACCTAGGTTCTCTCATGCTGCATTCTAGGGGAGTAGCTCAGTTGGTAGAGCACCGGTCTCCAAAACCGGGTGTCGCAGGTTCAAGTCCTGTCTCCCCTGCCAAGTATTCTGCAATTCGCCAACTATATGGTTGGCGAATTTTATTTTTGATCTATCTTGCTTTACTCAGAAGAAGCTTTCTCCTGCTATACTTGTTCTAATGTTTTGTAGAAAGATTATTGTTCTGTCTTCGACGTTGCTTCAAGAAGACGGAAGATTTGGTAACTTTGAAGATGGTATGTATATAGGTGGCCAAGTCAGAATAGAAGCTGCTGTGCACATTGCACAGAAGTATCCCCTCATCGAATTTACATTGGCCAGTGGCTACAATAAAAGTGGACATGGGGACATCGAGACTTCTGAAAAAGTCGATCAGATGGCAGCGTTTATACTGGCGCGAGCTCCAATGGCAAATATTCAAAAGGTCTATTCTTTGCCGTGCACTTACCATAATTTTGTGGCAGCTCTGCGACGCTACCGTAGCAGTTTTGAGTCTCAAGAAGTTGGCATTCTAACTAACGAGTATCATTTACGCCGAGCGTTGGAGTTTGCAAACCTGGCAGCCCAGACACTCGGATATACTGAGCAGAGTAAGTTTATACCGATAGCGGCAGAGGAAGTACTGAGCCTGCAGATACGGGCTATCATTGGAGAAAGAACGGGAGAGTATGCTGAGCGGGTTCGGAGCGAAGCGCACGGACTGAAGCAGCTCAGAGCGGGGTTATACGAGGATAGCTGTCTGACCAGAAATTTTGCTAGCTTACGGCATATTATCAAAAAACATGGCAAAGTACTTTTGACTGACGAAGAACTTGACAGCTTAAGGGGAAAACTTTAGCTACTTTAATTGGAGGTTTTCTTGAGAAACTGTTCATTACTGTTGATGACTTGCTTGAGCAGATTGGGTGTGTAACCTTGTGCTTCTGATGCTGCCACGATAGCGTTGATATCTTTAGGTAGACACTTTCCGCTAAAGCCTCGTCGGTTAGCAAAAACCGTTGATGAACCACGTCCAATCCGCTCGTCAAGTAGCCAGCCCTCGCGGACGCTATGCCAGTCAGCCCCGAACTGCTGTGCAATTTCATAGAATTCGTTAACGAATGTCACTTTGGTCGCAAAGAAGGAGTTTTCCATATATTTGATCACTTCAGCTTCAATAGCTTCGCAGCCAAAATAGTGAGCATACGGCCCCAGAATTGTTTCAAATATAGTAAACATATACTCTCGTTCAGCTTTAGGACCTCCCACAATCAAAAAAGGTGTTTCTTTCATAGAGGTATAGACGGGGTTATAGTAACTGCTCTCACCGATATATTCGGGCGAGAAGCAGACGTCTTTGCCGGTAATTTTTTGCAATTGTGCAGTTGTACCGGGTGCTACCGTTGATTTAAGAAGAATATGCGTATTGTTGAGTTTCGAGATTGCAGCTTCTACAATACTTATGTCACACGTACCGTCCTCAGCCATAGGAGTCGGTACACAAATAACGGCTAGCTCGCAAGCATCAATTTCTGTCTGTGGATAAATCGCATTATATTTTGGGTCGTATGTAACAAGATCATAATGGTCTTCCACTAAATTTTTAAATGCACTACCAACATACCCTAATCCAATAAGGGCTATTTTCATATCCTCTCCTATTCTTTACTGCAAATTATTTTCGATGTTGTTCAAATGTAGACTGCGGGCTGGGCGTTGCCAACCACCATGACAGATCGTCATCGCTTGGCTCGACAAAGGGTTCTGCTGGATTAAGCACACGCGGTGTTCCCCGTAGCCACTTATCTCCTTGACGTACAAGTTCTAGCAATGTTTCGGCGTATGACTCATCAGAGATAAGTGCTGCCCCAAAGTGAAATGTTTTCTCGGACCCGAGCACCCTATTCAGGATTGCTCGTCCTCGCACCATATCCCAGTAAGGCATCCTGTCCAGTTCACCTTCGTATGCTTCAAGTATGTACTGTAATCGATCAAGTATCTCTTGTCCGAAGGGTGTGTAGAGTGACGGAAAAGGTAAATCGCCCCAGATATTCCAACACCACAGTATCGGAGGGGTATCTATAGCAGACATTGCGTGTAGTACGGCGCGGGCAACAACCTCATGACCGGGGTGCAGTTCGTGTGGATGAGGTGCAACCACAATCGATGGCTGTAGTGTAAGTATTTTTTGTTGGATCTGCTGGGTGAGATTGGCTTCGTAGCGCTCGGGGTGTGATTTGGAGTTAAGCGCGGCAATAGGGTCGGCTAATTCGAGGCGAATGCTTGCTCGGCGTGATGCTTCGGTAATTTCGTCCAGTCTTCGTTGTTGATCTGCTGGATCAGTGCCGCCCAGGCTGCAGCAAAAATCTACAATATCCCACCCTTCCCTTTGCATGAGTGCTACCGTAGCGGGCGGTCCGATGCTTGAATCGTCCGGATGTGCAGACAAAATGAGCAAACGCTCAGACAGTTTAGTCATGACCATTCTCCTATAACTGCTCTCTAGTGGCTCTAATTGCACATTTCACACAGTACACGCCAAAAGTATTGCGCATATATTTAGCGAAGTCTTCAAACACAATCTTTTTATTACGTGCTGTCGCTTCAATTGTAAAGCCGCCATCTTGCAATAGTTTAATAACGCTGTCGAAACTGTTAACATGTCGGCCCGTAGGTGTGTCGTGAAATTCCAGGTCGAGCTTAGCGATAAGCTGCATTCTATCTTTGATTTCGTTAAGGATAATCTGCTCGGCACCTTCCACGTCAATCTTCATGAAATCAACAGGACCAGTAATATATTCGGAGAGCTTGACGGTCGGTACTGTCACTTTGCGGTGGATGCTATCGTCGCCGCGCAGATTATCGATAATTGTATCACCCCAAGTCCATGGTTCATCTTTGTCTTTGCTAGTTTTAAGCTCCGCCGTACCTTTACGGCTAGAAAGCGCAGCATTAATGAGCTGAACATTGGTAATATTGTTTTCGGCTATATTCTTTTGTAATATCTTAAAGTTGTCTGGATTTGGCTCAAATCCAATAATCTGAGCTTTAGGATACAGCTTTTTGAAATACAGAATAGACATACCTATATGACTGCCGCAGTCAATAATAAATGGTGCTTCTATACTGGACGTGAATTTGTACTCTTCCCGGACGAATATTTCATCAGTGAGGCGCGCAAATTCTTCCTTATTCCGATGGTAGATGGTAAATATTCCTACTTTATCTCTGTGCATGATCCTCCTTATATGAAAATGTTGCATATGCACACGTAGTGCGTATCATAATATATATGCTTTTTCACCACGCGGCAATTGAAACACTAGAAAATGCTAAAGCCTTCTTTGTGCGCCAATTTTCAACCGACCTTATAGGTATATATGTTCACGGCTCACTTGTCACTAACTGCTTCAATCCACGGCTTAGTGATGTCGATTTTATCGTTGTTATACGAAAGCCCCTAACGCCAGAGCAGCGGCATGATATTATCGACTTCAGTATTGAACTAGACCAAAATGCACCGGGCAAGGGCGTTGAGTATAGCATCGTTACTCAAGATCAGATTGATCAATTCACTTATCCTACCCCTAATGAACTGACCTTTTCTTACCATTCGCTTGATCACCATACGCGAGAGGAACTCTACACTTTACCGCAAGTTCCAGATCCAGACCTTGCAGCGCACTTTAGTATAATATTCCAGCGTGGCGTAGTTCTTGTAGGGCGGCCAATCAAACAAGTGTTTAGACCTATACCGAAGCGGGCATTTATGGAAGCACTAATTAGTGATGCAGAGTACATCAAAACCATGATTACCCGTAAACCATTTTATGGTGTTCTAAACCTATGCCGTATATATGCATTCAAAATTGACGGCCAACTTCTCTCTAAAAAAGAAGGCGGTCTATGGGCTCTCAAGCATGAATCGGTAAATCAGATGTATCATCCATTAATCGAAAAGGCGCTGGAAGATTATAAGACCCAAATGTCGGACAACTGGAATAATATTGCCCTTCAAGACTTCTTCAAGGATATGTACTGTAAGTTGTTGACCTCGGCGGCAGTTGAAGGTAGTTAATTTTCTGAGAATCTTGCGTCTTGTGGTCTTTATAAACCATACTCCACTCGATAGGGTCACATCCAACTGTCGATAAAAGTTATATTCCCGTTCTCAAGCCTCTGCTAAACTTAGTAACAGATACGAAAACGCCTCAAAAATTGAGGCATTTTTCTTATTCTTACGCTACATATGTACGGCTTTTCTGGCTTAAAGTCTAAAGCAACTTGTTCAGGCATCCTCGTTGGTCGGCAAGACAAGGCTGTTTCGAATCTTAAGCAAATGAACATCAAAATTGAATCGTTTGAGGGCCTGCCGCAAGATGAATCTGGCATTGTACGGGGTAAGGCTCACGGTATGGGTCCGGATTTAGCTCTGTTTAGAGACCCTGCAGGAAATCTGCTAACAGTCGCTGAGGAATAGTTATTGGTATGCAAAGTTGCAGGAATCTCTGATCTCCTTAATCGTCAAGGCTTTCCCAGGTCGACGCCCTACACAGCAAGACCCGAACTAACAGGGTTAAGAGCGTTATATACTTCATGAGTGGCACGGCTAGTTTCTCCCTTTTGCACCTTAGCCACTCGTTTAAAAAGCTCATGGGGTTGAGGCGTAACGCATGGGTTGCCTGCTCGCATGATGCTGTCTTTATCTGCAAATAAATGATAATCCTTCAGAAAGCGGTATTGCATTGTGATAATGATAAGGGCACTATAGAATCATGCCTCGCGTCGAAGTTCTGTACATGCACCCTCTCCACAGAAGAGAGGTAAGAAACCACATCGTGCCTGTAATACAGGCACAGGTGGCCGATCTGTTCAGCTGTACGTTGGATCCTGATGAGCTGGACGGCCAGCCGTACTGCACCGTCACCCCAGGAATGGTGAAGGTTGTACGTTTGGCCTGGATGCACAGGTTCAACAGTGTGAACATGAAAGGCCTTTCCATAGTGGTCTTTGCACGACCATTCAGGGCACGCTTAGGCCATGAAAGGGAGTATGCCCGCAAGATACGAGAAGCGGTTCAATCCCTACCGCTCCTATCCGACGGTACAGCTGTCGAGGTAAATTGTATACTGCCTCCGTTTGGCTGGAGTGGAGGAGTAGTGGGCGAGATGCCGCTCTAGTGCGTAGGCGCACAAGGCAAGCCCTCATACGGCTGTGGTATGACACCCGCGCACATGTTCACGTCTTTGCCTCATTCTGAGGCGTGAACACCCTGCAAGAGGGGCTTGGAAATGGACTGCCTTGCGGCCCACAGCCCCTCTTGCAAGCACATCACCTATATGACAACTCAAGAACCACTCGTTGTATCCAATAGTTGGAGTCAAACAGCTTCCGCTTTTTCCTGGTCAGTGTCTATTGGTGCCTTAATCTATGCTAAGCGTGTGTCTTCGAGCGGCTCTGCTGCAGCCGGGTCTGCAAGTCGAGTAGTCGTCGTACGCCATCAGCTAAAAAGTCTTGCGGGGCAAAGCCGCCTGTCCCTCGCTGAGTACCCGTGCCGTCACGTTTAGCATCTAGCTTTGGTTGGAAAGAACGCAGGGCTTCGCGTTCAGTGGTTGGAGGCTTGGGAAAAGCTTCGGGAATTTTTGATGATGCAACTCTGATGTGCATAAGTTTGAAACGGATAAATTGCTCGATGATCGCGTCAAGTAGTTGCTGTTCGTCGGTATCCAGATACAACGCATTGTTTGCTAACAGCGACTGGATAGTTGGCGCGTTTGCCGTAGGCTCAGTTTGTGCCTGCAGCTGCTCTTGGGCCCAGCGGGGAAAGTACTGTGCATTGCGGTGCAGGTATTCTGTTTGGGCAAAATCTGATTTGTGGAGCAGCATTTCAAACAGCTGCGGCGTGGGCATAAAAGCGCCACTGGCATTTTTAATCTTGTCGGGATAAGGTGTTAAGAAACGGCGAAAATAGGCATAGCCATCGGCGGGTAGCCGGCTGTATGCGGCCATGTACTCGGTAAACTGCACAAGGCCGGTTAGGGCGGATCGCAAATAAGCACATCGATTGGGGATGTTGGGGGTACTTACTACGGCAGCCAAAAGCTCATACGAACTGCGGATATGGCGTTCGGCAAAGTAGTGGCCAATATAAAAGTCGCGCTCAATGCGTCCGGTTTTGCCGCGGCTGAACGTCCGAATATGCCCTCCTGATTGCAGAAAAGCAGTGGTATTAACATCAACGATCAGTTCGTACGTCAACCGTGAAGGTAGCTGGTGCTGTGTGCTGATATGAGCCAGCAATTCAAGAAGCAGAGGCGGTGCCAACTCATATGCTGCTTCTTTTGCGGGCAGGTATGCTCCCAGCAGCATCAGCAGATCAAGCTGAACAATAGCGGCCTCTTCAGCGGTTTGAAGTGTATAGAGACGCTGGCGCTCGGTTTCAAGGAGCTGGGTTTGCCGCTTGGCGAGGCTTTCTAAAGAAAGAGCGCTTTCGCTCCAGTCCTGGATATCTTTTGGCAGCTCCTTCAGTACATACCCCGCAAGCGCATTAGTTGATGAGTTGGGTGGTGTCCGCCTAAGAATCTTTGACGTGGAAACATCATGAAATAATACAGGTTGCATACCTAAAAGCTCATCGGACACAGATTGTACTCCTTATCTAAGAAAATAATTACTACTCATAGCAGCGCTGTAATACGGTATAAAAGGATAAGCACTATTCGTTCAACTATACCAGTAAGCTAAGACGTTTTGTATACAGGGAATAGTGTTATATAAACAATAGCTTTAATCTTTAGGAAGTTGACTTCTGTGGCAAAGGGGCTGCAAAACATTTGGTGGTCCCCATGTCTGCTCTTATAATAGCTGCGGTATGGATTTCGCTAAGATTGCCGGTTTTGTGTCTACCGTCCTTGCTGCGTACTGCGTGATCCCTTATGTGCTAGCAATCCTCAAAGGAAAAACCAAACCGCACCAGCTGAGCTGGCTAATCTCGGCCATCATGAACGCTATCGCTTTTCTTTCGCAATATTTTTCGGGCGGACGTCAGTCTACACTTATCTCGCTAATCTTTTTTGTTGGCAGTTTTATCATTCTGCTGCTGTCGCTAAAATATGGTGTGCGGGACACGTCCAAATGGGATAGGCTGCTTTTTGGATTCGCCGTGCTAACGATTATTATCTGGCTTGCCACACGCCGTAATGATGTGGCAATTTGGCTGACACTTCTGATTGACGTTTTCGCTACAACCATGATTGGGTTAAAGGTAAAAGCAGAGCCACACTCCGAAGATCCTCAGCCTTGGATGCTAGCGGGGATTGCGTATACCTTCGCCCTACTTTCGCTTGCCGGTAAATCACTCAGCATTTTATATGTTAGACCGATGTACGGATTGGTTTGTAATTTTACTCTCATGACCACCATCTATTATTTCAGGCGTAAAAAACAAGCTGGTTTGGTCGAAGCAAGTCTAGCTGAAGTCTAGCTATCTTTAGAGCGGCTTTAGTATTGATACCCAGTACTATTACCTGTGTGACCGTACCAATTCTAGGATTTCCTCGGTAGTTGGAAAATGCTCCCGCGTGCGCTGGGCAATAACTTCGCCACCTGTCTCAACCCTAAATACGCCGCCCGTGCCAGGAATCAGCGTAGCTTCTAAGTCTATCTCCTCTTTAAGCAGCTCGGCTGTTTGCATGGCTCGCTTTAAATAGCCGCAGGGGACGCAATATGTTATGGTTACTTCTTTCATAGTAAATCTCCCTTATCGTAATATTGTTTGAAATAGTATTTTTTGGAACCGTTCAAGTGCTTCGGCGTTCCGCTCTGTTTTCATTCGCAGAATGGTTCCTTCCCAGGCGGCAAGTATAAATTCAGCCAATTCCTGAGCGTCCTCAGGGTTTTTTATAGCGCCTCTAGATTGAGCTTCTGTTATGCAGGCCGTAAAAGGAGCGCGCCAGGTTTCAAAGATTGTCTGTAGTTGTCTGCGCAATGGCTCGCTTTGCATGGTTGCTTCGGCGCTCAAGTCGCCAATGAGGCATCCTCTTTCCCACTTATCTTCAGCGAGTCTTTTACCAATAACTTGGAAGTAATTCTGTAAACGCTCTAGTGCCGGTGTGGCTGTATTACCCAACGTCTCCGTAACAATATTTGTAAGATACGCAAAATAGTTATCTAAAACTTCAGCGGCAAACGCCTCTTTTGATCTAAAGTGGTTGGTAAAAGAGCCAAGCGGCACTCCGGCTGCTGTACTAATGGTCCGCACACTTGCGCCGTTATAGCCAGAACGAAACATAACTTCCCGACCAGCTTCCAAAATATCCGACCGATTTGATTTCTTAGGCATATATAAATAATACATACGTACGTATTACATGTCAACATTTCTTTCTAGGCGTAAATGGTGAAATGGTATAATTCGCGTACATCGATGCCTTAAGCTTTGCATGAAAGGAGTAAGTACTATGACTGAAGACACTAGGCGCCGCTGCGACTGGGCAAACCTCGATCCGCTCCTAGCTGCTTACCACGACCACGACTGGGGCGTGCCGGTGCACGATGACCGACTACTGTTTGAAATGCTTAATTTAGAGGGTGCACAGGCAGGACTAAGCTGGCTGACGATTCTGAAGAAACGCGCTAATTACGTTCGTGCTTTTGACAATTTTGATGCGCTCAAAATAGCCACCTATACCGATACTAAGCGGGCCACATTGCTTGCGGATGCCAGCATCATCCGTAATCGCTTGAAAATTAACGCTTTTATAGAAAATGCCAAGGCATTCTTGCAAGTTAAAGCAGAACTCGGTAGCTTCGACTCCTATGTATGGCAGTTTGTAGATAGTGAACCCATAATCGGTGACGGTAACCAGGCGGCGGTTAGAGAGGCAAGTATAGCTATGAGCAAGGACATGAAAAAGCGCGGCTTTCGCTTTATCGGTCCAACTACTACCCTTTCTTTTATGCAATCTGTGGGTATAGTGAACGATCACGAACCGAGTTGCTATAGGTTTAAAGAATTAGCGGGTAAGTAAACTACCTGCAGACAGCTTATCGAGCGTACCATGTAACGTCTTTGTGGCGCTGTGTAAGCTAGCTCTATTTGACACTAAAGTAGTGAGCTGTAAAAATAGAGCATACAGAAGGGGGGTATTTACCATGACGCGTCTTCCTACTCCGGGCTCCGATGCTGACCAATGGGGGCAAATTCTTAATGACTTTCTAGCGGTTGAGCATAATAGTGACGGCACCTTAAAGGCGTCTGGTTCTCTCGCAAGCAAGGCAAACGATGCGGGCGTTGTGCATCTTGCGGGCACCGAGACTATCACGGGCGTCAAGACGTTTACGCACCCTATAACCGTACCTACCCCGGTTAACACTACTGACACTGCCACAAAACAGTACGTGGACGCAGTAACGGCAAACCTAAGCGGCAAGACCGACAAGGCTACTCTTACCGCAAAGGGTGATCTCTACGCGGCTTCGGCGGCCGGCACGCCTGCACGCGTTGGTGTTGGTGCTAGTGGTTCTATATTGACGGCAGACAGCACGCAGGCCGTTGGTATGCGCTGGGCGCCTCCGGCAAACGCCCCATTCTTTAATGTCAAAGATTATGGCGCTACCGGCGATGGAACTAATGATGACACAGCGTCTATTGCAGCAGCAATCACCGCGGCTGCGTCGGCAGGCGGTGGAATGGTCTTTGTGCCGCAAGGGACGTATATGGTGAGCGCCACTCTAGCGCTGACTACCAACATCACGCTCGCAGGAGCAGGTCACGGTGCTACGCTGATAAAGCGTAGTGCTAACATTCCTATCATTTCGGTTTACGGACCTGCAACCACCAACCACGTACTAAATATTGGCATCAGGGACCTGGCCGTGCATGGTAATGATATGACTGCCACTGCTATTGATGTTGTATACGTAAGCATGCTCTATATGACCAATGTAAGCATCAACAGCGTTTCAGGCATTGGTATGGATCTGGTCGAAGTGTGGGACTCGCGCTTTATTAACTTATTCTTCCTATTCGCCGGGTCTACTAGCGCGGCTGTAGGTCCAGCGCTTGAGATACGCTGCGCGCGTGCCGCTTCTGGCTTTGGTTCTAGCACAGACAACCTTAACGAATGCTTCTTCTGGGGTCTTCATTTAGAGCATTTCCGGGCAGGAGCTATCCGTGTAGAGCCGGGTGTCAGCTCGAATGGACCTAACGGCGTTTATTTTTCTGGCCTAAAAATGGAGACTGGATTTGCCGCCGATACGGCACCGGTATTTTATGTAGATGCTAATACGGCCCGAGTATACGTTGATAAAGTGTATGTGTACGTTGGCGATTTATTTTCGGGCTCTGCGACTGTGGGCATCCAGTGGAACTCGGACGGCGGGTCGTCGATACGGGATGGTCTTATTGGAAACGGCTCATCAACGACGCTCGCCAAGGGTATAGATTTAAACGTCTTTGGCGATGCCACCTGCGCCGTCGACAATATACGAGGCAGTTATGGTACTTCGCCGACAGTAGCGCATGTTAACGTCAGCAGTGGCAATTCCTACACTATTAGCGATATTCGCAGCAATGCCACAACTAACCTTGCGGGTGTAGGAACGGGAACGATTCAAAACATCAGACCAATCAAGGCGGTAGCTGGTGTAGTGTCGGACGCTAGCTTCCCTGCTTCACCGCCAATCGGCACCATGGCAGTCGATACCAGTAACAGCCAGCTTTATATTAAAACCGGCAGCACAACCTGGAAAAAGGTCGCCATTGCTTAGTTTTTACTGACGGTCTTTTTTCCATCCCAGAAGACTGATAATTACATGGAGTTCCTGCAGAAAGGTTGCTATCAAGGAGACGGCTCTTTTTACCATGTCGAAAGACAGCCTGGTCGCAGACCGCACTTTCTGTACGGCTTGTACACGCCGCTGTATAACTGCTACTATTTCACAGCCATCTGGTTTGCGCGAAGACATCATCGGGCCTCTACGCGATGATATTGTTGGAACTTTGCGCGAAGACATTAAAAAGCTTGATGAAAAACTGAGCAGGAAGATAGACGATCTGTCCTTTTCTGTCGCGGAGGCTTTAGATAATCACAATGAGGCTATGCAGCCACAACTTGATGATCATGATCAGCGTATCACAAAGCTTGAGACTCAAACCGCGTAGCCCTGCAACGCCTAAGATATATTTACGATTGTTGCCTGCTAGCTGTGTCCTAGCGCTGCAGAAGTTTAATAGTTATTGATACGCCCGCAGACCTTTTAGCATCAAGAGTGAAGAGTGTCGACTCTTAGCTGCCAAAATACAGTAGAAGATAGTTCTCTACCACGTAACTGTTGGTACGACCGCTCCACCCTCTATACCTTGCGCGGTAGCGTGTAGTTCCTCAAAAACTGAGGCGAAGTGGAAGATTGCAAACGCGAGTGAACCTAACCGAACAACTCGTGCATCCTTAACGGTCATTATCGCAAGACGTCTAATCGGCAGAGACTCCATTATAGGAGTATGAATACACTAATTTGCGATGCACACATGATGCCTGTAATCATCCACGGCATCTAAATTATGTAAGATATAGTGGGCTGCGTCTGCCCGGCCGATAGACCAACCATAACGAACCGCAGCCTCACGCGCCGTGCGGTACTTTCCAGTTAAGAGCTTATCAACTAAATAGGATAAACGCAAAATTGTCCAATCTAAATCGGATGTCTCTAATAATCGCTCCATGCGGAGCATGTCAGCATACAAATGCCTTAAGAAGCGTTGCAAGATCGGTTTAAACACAAACCTAAATATAAGCGGATCATTCTTTTCTATGGTCGCTCCACCGGCAGAAAGGACGATCAGGCGGCTTGTACCTGACTGGCTCATACCCTGAATGAGCGCCTTAGCACTTTCGGAATATAAACTGACAGGTTGTTTATACTGTGAGGTGCCAACGGCAGATACTACGGCGTCGCAGTTTTTAGTAATATGGGCTACAAAAGCGGAATCGGTTACACTGCCCTGCACATATTCTATGCCTGCAATAGCAGGCATTTCGTGCCGAACGACTCCTACTACTTTGTAGCCGGCAGCAGCGCCTTGCAGGGCGACTTCCTTACCAATTCCGCTCCCCGCGCCAAAAACAATTAATTTTCTAGGTTGTTGCACCAACTTGTCATTTTTTGTATAATTCATCGCGTGTTGAATTATACGCTCACTTATACTGGTGTCAACTATGGCTGGAGTTGAGAAAGAAAATATGACTGTGCAAGTGAAAGCGTTAGGGCGCCGTCCAGGGGGTACTGATACGCGAAGTGTCATATTGGAAACCGCACGACAGCTGTTTTCCGAAAAGGGATATGAGCATACCACTATCCGTCTGGTGGCGGCTTCTGCCCAAGTGGATCCGGCCTTGCCCATGCATTATTTTAAAAACAAGCAGCGGCTTTTTTTGGAGGCCATGTTGCCAGATTACAAGGGGCCTGACTTGTTGGCTCAAGCTCTTTCCAGCATCCAAAAGCCGGAAGAGTTTGCCCCGAAAATTACTATGCTACTAGTGCGGATGATGGAAGACCGGGATACGCGCAGCACGCTAACGGGCCTTATCCGAGCTGCTGCTTCAGAACCCGATGCGGCGCAGTTGATGCGGGTGTTTGTTGAAGAGCGTATCATCCTCCCAATTTCTTATGCACTAGGAGGTGCACAAGCAGCCCTCCAGGCTGACTTACTAGGATCTCATATAGTAGGCATCTTCTTGACGCGATATATTATTGGACTCGAGCCACTCGCGAGCGCAAATTCACAGGAGATAGCCGCTACGTTGGAGCCGATTGTCAGTCAATATGTTCTGGTGCGTGCTGACTAAGAAAATCACAGGATCAGTAACTAACAGGAGAAAAAATGGAAACGAATTATATCGTTATAGCGGTAGCGGCAATAGCAGCCTTTGTTTGGAGTACTGTATATTATCTGCTCTTAGGCAAATTAATACGATCACCGGAATGAGTGCAAGTAGACCACCGGCCTGGAAACTTGGAGTAGAGATTGCTCGTAATTTAGGGTTTGTTTTTATACTGGCTCATGTGTTTGCTAATCTCGGCGTGACGCATCTTTCTCAGGGGCTGCGTCATAGTTTCTGGCTATGGCTAGCCTTCCCTGCCACGCTGTTTATCGGCACAGCTCTATGGGAAAATATGGCTTGGAAAACGGCGCTCACCCATATGGGTGATTGGTTGGTTAAAATGATGCTGATTGCGAGTCTACTCATTATCTTTGCTTAAATTAAAGCCGCTAAGTTCCATACTCGTATTATTTTTTCTGGCGAGTTCCATTAGGGTGAAATGTTTGTCCCTTTTCCAGCATGGCAATGAACTGAGTAATACGTGCTTGGCGAGTCTCTAGTTTCTTGGCGGTTTGGATTCGCCATAAAAGAGCGTAGGTATTGGCTTTATTGAGCGTTGCAAACATGGCTTTTGCCTTGGGGTTTTGGTCGAGTGCCCGCTGAAAGTCATCTGGCACGATGCTGTTTTTTGGCGAATCATAAGCCTGTTTCCATCTGTCATCTGTCTTGGCGGCCTCTACTTCGGCTAAGCCGGATGGTTGCATTTTGCCTGCCTTAATAAGTGCAGTCACTTTAGTGATATTTCGTTTTGACCAAACACTTTTAGGTCTTCTTGGGGTAAATCTTTGCAAGTAATAATGAGCATCGAGAGCTTTAAGCTGTCCGTCTATCCAGCCATAGCAAAGCGCGGCATCTAAAGCTTCGCCATACGTTATTGACGGAGCAGGAGCGGTCTTCTTTGCCAACTTAAGCCAGATGCCGGTAGGCTGGGCATGATTGCTAGCAAGCCATTGCTCCCATTCCTGGTTGTTAGCGAATGAAATGATCGGTATGTCGTTTAAGGTTTCCATATCTAGACTGTTTTGCCTGTGCAGGTACTATTTTGGATAAATTGATGGCAACGCACAAGAGTCATTTTAGCATCTTTGCCACTGTACCAAGTTTAGGCGAATATACGGCAATGTGTAAAAGCCTTTGCATACATAATCACTGCTCTGATATATATAATTATCTACCAATGAGCTTTAACTACGAAAGTCTAGTTCTGGCCTGTGACATAGATGATACCTTGGTCCCCGTCTCTGATAGGTCGCCAGAGGAGCGTGCTATGGGTCTGGCTGCACTGAGTGACTTATTGATTGGCTTAGAGGAAATCCGCATTGGCTTTAACGAACAAGTGCGATTTGGTTCAGTTACCGGCAGATCACTCGCTTCCCACCAGGAATATGAAATGCAGGAGCCAGCTTTTGGCACTGTGGCTAACGCCATGGATTTTAGCGTTACATCGGTTGGTTCAGAGGCCTATATACGAAGCCCTGAAGGACCCCAGAGGATTACAGACTGGCCAAATGTAGCTCGCTGGGACGCTTTTGCTCTCCGAGAGGGCCTTCCTATGTTACCTGGAATCACACTCCAGGGTGAAGAGGGTCAAGGCGACTATAAAGTCAGCTTCATGGTAGAGGGTAAAGACCATGACCATGAAGCGATCATAGCTTGGGTTAGCCAGCATCTTATAAGCATAGGAGTAACTGCTAGTGTTATATTCTCGGGTGGATATTTAGATATCTTGCCGCCTGACGTCGATAAGGGCGCTGGTTTGCTGCATGTTATCGGCAAGCTCGGTTTGCTCCATGAGCCGTTTATTGTTGGCGCCGGTGATAGTATGAACGACAAACATTTGTTGCAGGCGGCCAGCCGTGCAGGAGGCCTTGCCCTATTGCCCGGTAATGCCCACCCGGCATTAGTGAGCTGGGCGCAAAGGACAATCCCACCGCACAGACGGTACATGGCTAAGCGGCCTTTTGCTGCTGGTGTCCGCGAGGGCGTGGATTGGGCGCTTAATCAGTAGACGGGAGATACGCTGCTCCATGGCTAAGTAGGTTTTCAAAGCTATACCTTGACAAATCTGAGCTTTCTTCTAGAATATAACCATATGGTTGAATACACACTTAACTTTGATACTGTTTTTAAATCATTGGGCGATCCCACCCGCCGCGATATTTTGCAACGGTTGACACGTGGCGATTTAACGGTTGGCGCGATTGCTGAACGCTATACGATGAGCCTGGCGGCCATTTCTAAGCACTTAAGCATGTTGCAGCGTGCCAATCTGGTTAGTAAGCGGCGTCAAGGCAATGAGCAGATTGTCAGCCTCAATCCAGCTACTTTGGCTACGGCTACCGAATACCTGCGCAACTATCAGGTTTACTGGGAAGAAACATTGGCGTCTTTGGACCGGTATTTGGAGCAAAATGCTACATGACGCCCAAAGCGCCTGTGTATGCGAAGCGAGTTGTCAATGCCCCCATTGAGCGCGTTTTTCGAGCTTGGACAGACCCGGAAGAGCTTAAACAGTGGCACGCACCAGAGCCAGAGGGTATTTTGAGCGTTGTTTCAGAAAACTACGTTGGCGGCAATCGGTCTCTGACTTTAATTATCGAGGGTAAGACCTGCCACATTGCTGGTACCTATAAAGAGTTTGATCCGCCGCATAAACTGGTTTACAACTGGGAAGACCCGGAAGCTCCTAATAATTCGGTAACAACGGTACTATTCAGGTCAATTGACAGCAACACCACTGAAGTAGAAGTTGGTTACACCAATCCAACCGTAGGAACAGTTCAGGAAGGTCTGGATACTATCATGGGCCACCTCCAAACGTATCTGGGCTCTTAGCGGTACCGCTTCTTTTATAAAAACAGTCGCCTAGCATAGCCTTGACGGAACACATTACGTGCTATACCATTTAACTAATCCTTTAAATAGATTGCATAACACTATGACATTAGACGAAGTAAAAAAGACATTTTCCGGCACTATCGTAACGCCAAACGATCCTGATTACGACCAGGCTAGTACTATTCTTGTTCGCAAAGGTTCGCCGGCAGTTGTTTTTAAATGCGTGGGTCCCGCAGATATTACATTGGCGCTTAGCTATGCCGAAGCTGCTCAATTAGTTGTTTCAGTTCGCAGCGGGGGCCATAGTAATGCAGGTCTCAGCACTAATGATGGTGGTGTCATTATTGACCTTAGTTTAATGAATACTGTTGAACTGCTTGATAAGCAAACCGGCCGGGTACGTATTGGTGCGGGCGCAAAATGGGTAGACGCTGCAGTAGAGCTGCACAAGCATGGTTTGGCAATTTCCTCGGGTGATACTCGCTCGGTGGGTGTTGGCGGCTTAACACTTGGCGGCGGTATTGGCTGGATGGTGCGTAAGTACGGTCTAACCATCGACAGCTTACTGAGTGTCAATATGGTGATGGCTGACGGCAAGATATTGGAAGTAGATGCCGAGTCACACCCTGATCTTTTCTGGGCGGTTCGAGGTGGAGGTGGTAACTTTGGTGTCGCGACCTCCTTTGAATACACGGCTCACAAGATACGTGATGTGCTTTTTGGTACCATTATGTATCCGTTGGTGGATGCCGAAGCTCAGCTGAAGGCCTGGCGTGACTCTATGCGGGCAGCTTCCGACGATTTAACGACTTCTGCCCTTTTGGCACCGGCAATGGGACCCGGTGCAACCTCGATGTTCATAGTAACGGTCTGCTGGGCAGGAAGCGAAGCTGATGCCGATGCGGCCTTGGCTCCTTTACGCAAACTTCCGGGTACGGCGGTTGCTGACACCATTGCCAAGAAGCCGTATTATGAAGTGCTCGAAGAGATAGCCATGCCGCCTAACACCCACGTTGAGGTTAACAGTGGCTTCTTTAAGACTCTAACCGACGAGGTGATTAGTAAAGCTACCGCCGCCACGTGTGATTACAACAGGATGTTCCAGATGCGGTATCTGGGTGGTGCGATGAACCGCGTTGCTGCCGACGCTACAGCTTTTGGCCACCGGGATAGCGAAGTGATGATTTTGGCGCCGCTTATTTTGCCTGGTGACAGCGACGAAAAAACTATTCAAACGGCACTAGAGTCGTGGTATGACATCGCTAAAGACAGCAAAGGTGCCTATGTTAACTTCTGTAGCCGCAATGAAGAACGTACTGTCCAGGCTGCGTATTTGCCAGACACACTAAAGCGGCTGGAGCATATAAAGGCTAAGTATGACCCTCAGAATGTTTTTAGCCAGAATTTGAACATTAAGCCTGTAGTGGAGTAGACCATGGCAGCGCTCAGCACATTTATTAATTTTTCCAGGCGCTATTTTTGCGTTCTATAAGAGAGTATTCGGTACCGCAGACCCTTGTATTTTTTTAGCTTTTATCGTACGGTAAACGTATGAGTGACGTTGGAATGCGGTATGCAGAATTTAACCGGCATGTGTCGGAGGTTGGGCCAATGGGTGACTGGTTCACTGCAGAGGGATTACGGAGTTTCGATGATCCCGGGGTTGACGTAACTGCATTAACCACTGAGGGCTTCCGACATGAGCTGGTATTTGCGGCATTGCAGGTGGATCGTGTAAGCGAGAATAGCTTTGACCCAGCGCGAATTACCTTTGATCAGCCCAAAGCTAGCGCATCTGTTGTCGCGCAGATTTCCCCTCTTGGGCGCGATGTTTGGCGATCATTGGTTGGCGTGGAACTAGTAGCGGGTGTGCACCCCGTGAAAGCTGAGTTCGGCCCTAACAGAGTCCACGCTCAACTAGAGCGAATCGTTGCCGTAGAGGCACCGCTGTCATATGAAGCTATTGCTGCAGGCCAAGAGCATCCGGAGTATAGGGGATACGTGCATGGTTTGGTGGAGAGAATAAAACATGAAAGACGTAATCCCGGCAGTTATAAAATTCGTATTCAACTAGGTGAAAAAGCGCTGGAGGTAACCTGCCAGTATCCTCACCTAATGGCCGTTCAGCAAAAAATGCTTGCGAATGATCTTGAGAGCGTAGTCCCACTTCCGCAAAGGGGCGATTTGATCCGCACACGCGTCCGGCCGGACCCCGCACGGCCCGGTGTCGTTCAAGCTGGCCGAGATATACATTTATTGAATAGGCCGAATAAGTCTTAGCAAGTTTCCGTTGGTTTATCCATGCAGAAAATTAGGCGGGTTGCAGTTTTCCCGACCATGTTTGACCGCTCAGTTCTTCCTGACCACAGTTTTCCGTCTATTCTATAGCCCTGTTGTTTTAGTTGACGCATCGGTGGGGCCAACTGAGGTTGGTCATATATGCCAAAATACATTCGACCGCCTGGGGCAAGTGCACGTTCCATTTCCTGGAAGCGTTTAATTGTTTCATTGCCGTCTGAGTGTATGAGCATTTCGTGCTCATACACTAAGTCAAAACTGCCGTCACAAACTGGCAAGTCAGCAGCGTCACCCCTCAAATAGGTAATCTCGCCGCCGGCAATAGCAGCTTGGGTGCTCTTTGAGCGACTTCTGCGGCTAAAATCTTCAAAATTTACACCTACTGCTTGTATAGCGCAACCAGGAAGCTGGCGCCGAGTATTAAGTGCCAGCCCCCGCAGCGCACGACCTGTACCGCATCCGACGTCTAGAATTCTTAAAGGCCTAGCTGCCGCGTTGGCCTGAACTCCTAAATCGTATGCACTCTGTAGTAGGCTGTACTCAGCGCCCAGTACTGTTTGGTAATTGCCCTCTAGATCGGCGACGCCTCGATCTATCCAATCAATAGGCCAAGCGTATTCTGTAAGCGCCACAATTTCTCCAATCTCCTGCTAGCGGTTGCTGAATTAAAGAAATACTATAGCATAAATTGGCAAGCTACGCTATAAAAACAGAGCACTACTATTTTTTAAACCAAGGCTTCACCTGGAACAGCAGGTAGAAAAAGATGGCAGAGAGTAGTGCTATACCGCAGAGCGGGCCAATGCTGCCTTCGCTGGAGAAAATCCGCATAACACCGTACGCCAGATTGCAAAATACGCTATAGTACAGCAGTCGCCAGCTCGATTCTTTATGTTCTTTTAGGCCCGGTAATGCCATCAGCTGCAACGCGACCTCGAGCGCCATAACAGCAAAAGCTGCATAGAAAAGGCAGTTTGGTCCGGCAGTATGGGCACGAACATCATCTGTGTAGCCCCAAAAGGTCCACGGTTGGACGATAACCACAGCCGGTATAATCAGCCAGGCCCAGCCGGCAATAGTCCGGCTGAACCATTTTGGTAATTGATAGGGGAACGTTTTGGTGCAGAGCTTATCCAATCGTGTTTCAAGGCCGGTTGTATTTTTCATGCAAGCTACCTCCCTGGTTTGTTATTTTGTGCTAAAGAAAGTCTTTGCCGGGCGACGATTAAGTGCCACGATCAAGCCAACTAACAACAGCCCGCAGACAATTTGTTCAGCCTTCATCCAGACCGGAAAATCACCGGGAATAGCGCTGGTTACGGCAATAGCTACAACCATGACCGTTGAAGTAATGCGTAGACGCAAGTACATGTTGCCGTTGCCTCGTATAGTGCCACGAGCAAAAGTTGCCATAAGCAGCGAGGTGGTGGCCACGATGATGCCGTGGACCCAGGCTTCTTGTGATGCCTGATGATGGTTCCCGTGCAATGCTGCAAGTACTAGGAGTGCCCCTAGGCTAATACCAAGGTAGCTGCCTACATACAAACGGATAGCCCGAGCAATGGGATTGGTAGTGATGGTAGTTGTGGTTTGGTTCATGGGTACTCCTTTATGTAAGTTTATATCTCAGGTATCGGTAGCGCTTAGCCGCTGTCGATGTCAGTCGGGTAATTCGTTTCTTGCTTCGTAGTGATCGCATCAAATAGCCGTATAGTTTCGGCAATGTAGTGCGTACTATCAAGCGACGGATGCGTCACCATATAGTGTGCTGAACCGTCGATAATCAAACGAATACTCACGGCCAGCATGGCTGGGTCGAAAGTGCCAAATTCACCAGCTTGTTGTCCTTCTTTTAGAGCCTCCTGTAGCCATCGTGTAGGCAGATCTTCCTGGGTGTGGCTAGAGACGTCCGCAAACTCCTTGTGGCCGATATTACGCTCAATTTCAAGCAGCGCGGCAATGGACGGGGCGTTATCAGCAATAAATTGCAAATTAGAGGTAAGATACGCGTGTAATTTTTCGGAATAGCCCTGGGCCTGCACAATAAAAGGACCCATGTAGGCCGCACCGTCCTCAAATACGGTGGCGACTATGGCCCGTTCAATTTCGGCCTTGGACTTAAAATGATACAACACAGTGCTTTTGGAGGTAGCAGATTCTTCGGCAATCTTTTGTACAGAGGCAGCTGCATAGCCGTCGCGATTGATTACGGTGATAGCCGCGGCAATGATATCGCTGCGCCGAGCCTGTTGGGTTCGGGTGAGCTGCTTCGTCTTTGTATCATTTTCTGACCGCATGATCGTATTTTAGACCAAACGGTCAAATTTTGTCAACACTGACTTTGGCCGTTTAGTAATTCGCCCGCACCATGGAGTCCTGTTTTTTAGGGAAGGGATGTGGATAAACGGAGTGGTATACTGAGACCATATGCAGTTTTTGAGGGAAGATCAGGGCCAGGCGATAGAAGCTATAGCGACACAAATTTGCAATAGTTTACTTACTGGCAAACGGGTTTTATGGCTAGTGAGCGGTGGTAGTAATATAGCTGCCGAAATTTCAGTGATGCACACGGTGCATAAACGTGCTAAAAAACAGCTGCCAAATCTGGCAATTCTGCCTATGGATGAACGCTACGGTCCAAAGGGTCACCCTAACAGCAATAGTGAACAACTGCGTCAAGCGGGATTTGATCCAGGTACTGCCGTTTGGGTTGATGTGTTAATGCACGGCCTTTCCTTTGAACAAACGGTAAGTTTTTACCATGAAGTTGCCAGTACGGCACTGGCTCACGCCGACTGCATTATCGGCCAATTTGGTCTAGGAGGCGACGGGCATACGGCTGGAATTTTGCCAGGCTCCCCCGCTACAGGTACCAGCGAGCCAGTAGTAGTTGGCTATACATGGAGTGATTATCAGCGTATGACACTTACCCCAGTTGCGCTGGCAAATGTACAGATTGGCTATGTGCTTGCGTACGGCACCGGCAAAAGAGAAGCTTTGGCGCGTTTGCAGAAAAATGCTGAGCCTTTAGCAAAATTACCGGCTAAAATTCTCTATGAAATTCCTGAGGTCTATATTTATAATGAGGATATAAAGTTAAGGGGTAACTAGAACATGAAGATTGCCATCCAGGGCCTGGGCCGCATGGGCATGCAAATTGCACGTAAATTGAGCGAAAGCGGCGAACACGCTGTAATCGCACATAATCGCAGCCATGAGCCGATTGACGAAGCGGCCGAACACGGAGCCATCAAAGCTTACGAAAAGTCTGATGTGCTTCACGAATTCGGTGACGACCCTGTAGTAATCTGGATCATGCTGCCGGATACTGTGGTGGATGCACAGGTTGAGGAGTGGCTTACGCTAGTGCCGCAGGGCTCAATTTTAATCGACGGGGGTAACTCTGATTTTCGGGCTACCCAAAAGCTGAACGAAAAAGTTAAGGCTGCCGGTTGTGAGCTGCTGGATATTGGCGTTTCGGGTGGGGTATGGGGCTATCAAAATGGCTTTCCGCTGATGTGCGGCGGCGACAACGCCAAGGCATTTGCGGTGATTGAACCGGTCTTGCGCACCTTAGTACGGCCGGGTGGGATGTACTACCATTTTGGTCCAAGCGGTGCCGGCCACTTTGTGAAGATGGTCCATAACGCCATTGAGTATGGCATGATGGAGTCATTGGGCGAAGGTTTCCGGATGCTACATGATGGCCCATATTCAGGCATTGATCTGGCTAAAGCAGCTGACCTGTGGCAGCACCACAGCGTGATTACTTCATGGCTGACTGAGCTAAGCCGGGATGCTTTAGCTGAAAATCCGGAACTTGATGGCGTCTCCGGTTATGTGGCAGAAAGCGGCGAAGCTCGCTGGACCTTGGAGGCTGCTAAAGACCTGGGCATTGCCCTGCCCTCTATTCAGGCAGCGTTTGATGTGCGTGTAGCTAGCCAACAAGGTGACATCAATTTTGCTACCAAAGTTGTGGCCGCTCAGCGTAATAAATTTGGCGGCCATAACTTAAATGGTGAAGGCGCGGAAGCCGGTGCCCGTGAACGGGTAGCCACCGAAGCAACGGAGAAGCCTGCGGCGTGAACGATGAGCGCCTAAAACAGCCGTTAGTACTGGTTATTTTCGGCATTACGGGAGATTTAGCACAGCGCAAGTTATTGCCTGCCCTCTATCAGCTCGCTAAAGCACAGGAACTGCCTGAGAAACTTCGGATCATTGGAATAAGCCGTCGCGACGTTAGCAAAGATGCTGTGTTCGAACGGCTTGCTAAGTTCGTGGGTGAAGCCGGCTACGATACCTCCGTCGAGCAACATCTTAAAGACCAGACCGAGATGCGGCAGATGGACTTGGTCGATCGCAACGCTTATGAGCAACTATTAGTGCGCATACGCGCCGTGGAGGCCGATATGGGAGAACTGGGCAGCCGGCTCTACTACCTGTCGATCCCTTCTAGAGCTTTCATGCCCATTATTCGTTTGTTGGGTGACACGGGACACAATTCGCCACTCGCAAATAGTCAGGAGCTACCGCGATTGCTGATTGAAAAGCCGTTTGGCTACGACCTTCAGTCGGCGCGGGAGTTGGTTACGGTGCTAGGCGAACACTTCTCCGAAGGTCAGGTATACCGCATTGACCACTACGTTGCTAAAGAAACCGTACAGAACATCCTTACCTTCCGCTTTAAAAACCCGTTGTTCGAAAGCATATGGAACAATATGCATATCGATCATGTGGGAGTTGTAGCGCACGAAAAAATTGATATTGAAGGACGGGCGGACTTTTACGAGCAGACTGGCGCCCTACGCGATTTTGTGCAAAACCACCTGTTGCAGCTGCTGGCGATTGTCACCATGGCCCGGCCACGTAGTTTTACGAGCGAAGAAATTCATCAGCAAAAGCTAACCTTGCTCGAAGCAATCAAGCCAGTGGCGCCGGATGACGTACCGCAAATGACGGTACGCGGACAGTACGAGGGCTACCGGGACGAGGTGGGAAATCCTGATTCTGCTATTGAGACGTTCGCAAGCGTCCGGCTGTGGATTGACAACGACCAATGGACCGGCGTACCTATAATGCTGGAAAGCGGCAAAGCCTTGCAGGAAAAGCTGACGGAAGTCAGCGTGTGCTTTAGGCAACCCGAAGATGCAGTCGAAGAAGAAAATAAGCTGGTGTTTCGGATTCAGCCCAAAGAAGGCATTACGCTGCATTTACAAATCAAAGAGCCGGGCATTAAAAATACTACCAAAGGGGCTGACATGGAGTTTGACTACGCCCGCTCCTTTAACCAGCGCCCGGCCGAAGCGTATGAACGTGTAATTGTTGATGCTATTCGTGGCGACCAAACGTTGTTTGCAACCAGTGCCGAGGTGATTCGTTCTTGGGAGATCATAGAACATGTTTTGGAACAATGGTCGCGCAGTGACGCGGGGCTTATTAGTTACGCGAAAGGCTCCATGGGACCAGTTACCGCTTAAAGAAAACAAAGCGTAAGCATTTTGGTTGTACTCCCGCCATTTTTTACTTATACTTAAAGCTAGAAAAACATCAACGTAAACGCCGAGGGTGATGAAAATACTGATGCTTGGGTGGGAGCTCCCGCCTCACAACAGCGGTGGACTGGGGGTAGTATGTCTCCAGTTGTGCAAGGCCCTTGCCAAACAAAACGTTGACATAGAATTTATCTTACCCTACGAGGCAGATCACGGCATTGACTTTATGGCGATCACAGCCGCTACACCGCAAGGGGTTGCCAGTGTTATCCGCTCTGGCATTGCTTATGATAGCTACAAGTATGTCAAGGAAGATGGTAGTGAAGAATGGCTCAATATCTATGACCAGCAAGAGCTGTATGAAAAATCAGTCGAACGTCTAATTGACGGCCGCGAATTTGATATAGTGCATGCTCATGACTGGTTGACTGCCCGTGCTGGTATGCGTGTTAAAGAAAAGCGTGGCTGTCCTTTAATTATCCATGTCCATTCGATTGAATCAGATCGTTCAGGGGGGAATGGCGGCAACCCATTAGTGCTAGAGATTGAAGAAATGGCGATGCATATGGCAGACCGCATCGTGGCTGTTAGCCAGCACACCAAGAACTGTATCGTGCGCGATTACGGTGTACCAGCCGATAAGATCGAAGTGGTCCACAACAGCATTGAGTCAAGCGACATAGTACCGCTAGATACGGATAACACATACCACTATTTAAGTGCCATGCGGGCGCAAGGTTACCACGTAGTAACGAATGTGGGTCGCCTGACTATACAAAAAGGTCTGCCTAACTTGTTGTTAGCCGCTAAAGAAGTGGTATATCGTGCCCCTAAGACATTATTTTTGATCGTCGGCAGCGGTGAGCAGTACTATGAACTAATTACGCTCGCCGCTGACCTTGGCATTGGCGCTAATGTACTATTTACCGGCTTCCTGCGTGGCAAACAGTGGCGCGACGCGTTTGCGGTGAGCGATCTGTTTGTAATGCCCTCCATTTCCGAACCGTTTGGGCTCACGCCGCTTGAGGCAGTAGCATATGGCACACCCTCAATGGTTAGTAAGCAATCGGGCGTGAGCGAAGTATTTAAGAACTGTCTAAAAGTAGATTTTTGGGATATCGCCGAAATGGCCAACCAGATTACGTCGGTTGTCCAAAATGATGCACTGCGCGATACGCTTGCCGTCAACGCTCAAGCTGAGTGCCAGGACTTTTCGTGGGAGAGTGCTAGTAGGAAAGTAGTCAATGTCTACAAACAGCACTTAGCGGGAGTCCCGGCATGAGTCAGAAAGCGATTGTTCTATATCTGCATGTTCATCAGCCCTTCCGTATTCGGCATTACACTGTCTTTGACGCCGGGGTTAATCACAATTATTTTGACGCGCCCTACGAAGACAACACTAGCAATGAACGCATTGCGCATAAGGTTGCTGAAAAGTCATACTTGCCTACTAACGCCCGGCTATTGCAGCTGCTCCGTGATAACCCTGAGTTTAAACTGAACCTGTCTATTACTGGCACCGTTATAGAGCAGCTGGAAAAGTGGGCACCTGCAGCGCTACGCTCTTTCCAGGAGCTAACCGAAACCGGCCGGGTAGAAATTGTGGCTGAGACCTATCATCACAGCCTAGCGTTCTTCTATAGTCGCGCCGAGTTTGAGCGTCAAGTAAAGATGCACGCCGATAAGGTGTTAGAGGTCTTTGGCCAAACGCCAAAAGTGTTCCGTAATACCGAGCTTTGTTATAACAATGATGTCGCCTACTGGGCTGACAAGGCTGGGTATAAGGCTATATTAGCCGAAGGCTGGGATCCGGTGCTTGGCTGGCGCAGTCCAAATTATGTCTACCGCCCGGCTTATACCGAAAACATCCGCTTACTTATGAAAAACTACAAGCTCAGCGACGACATTGCCTTCCGTTTTGGCGATCGTGGCTGGAGTGAGTGGCCGTTAACGGCTGATAAGTTTGCTCACTGGCTGGGTGCCAATCAAAATGCTACAAACTTTGACCTATTCATGGACTACGAGACCTTTGGTGAGCACCAGTGGGAGTCAACCGGTATCTTTGACTTCTTGAGCCATTTGCCAAAAGAGTGGCTAAAAAACCAGTATCATACCTTTATGACGGTTAGTGAAGCTGCTGATGCGTTTGAACCAGTTGATGTAGTGGACACGCCAAACACCATTACCTGGGCTGATACAGAGCGCGACCTCTCAGCCTGGCTCGGTAATAGTATGCAAACAGGTTCTATCCAGGCTCTGTACGGCCTCGAAGACAAGGTTTTAGCTACAGGTGATCTAGCACTTATAGAAGATTGGCGTCGCTTAACAACGAGCGACCATTTTTACTATATGTGTACTAAATATTTTAACGATGGTGATATCCATGCTTACTTTAGCCCGTATGAAACACCATATGAAGCCTACATGAACTTTATGAACGCTTACCATGATATAAAGTTTCGCTTGAGCCAGAAAGGTATGGAAGTTTAGAAATGTTGCGGGTGGGAGCAGTCACTACTATGTCCGTTTGGAGAGGCGACTTCTAATGGGCCGGCCGGTAATGCTCGGCAATGGTAGCCTGACGGTGGGGCTAGACGAAAACGGTTTGGTACACGACTTTTACTACCCGTACGTGGGACTAGATAATCTGACAACGTCCCGCAGCATACCTCACAAAATTGGTGTCTGGATAGACGGCAATTTTTCATGGATTGATGACGGCAGCTGGAATGTGCAAGCCGATTTTGAAGATGAAGTGTTGCTCAGTAGTATTCACTTGCAATCGGACAGACTGCAGCTAAAGCTGGAATTTCACGATTTTGTCGACTATGAACTCAACGCTTTTTGTAGGCAGCTCACTTTGCACAACTTAACACAAGAGAACCGTGAGGTACGTCTGTTTTTTCACCAGGTTTTTCAAATTTCCCGGGCTGGTCGTGGTGATACGGCCCTGTATGTTCCCGAAGGTAACTACGTCTTGGACTACAAGGGCCGTTGCACGCTGCTTGCCTATATGCAAGCAGCTGACGGTACGCCAATGGATCAGTTCTCGGTTGGTAATTATGGGATTGAGGGCAAAGAAGGCACTTGGCGCGACGCGGAAGACGGCGAGCTATCAAGCAACCCCGTCGAGCATGGCGGTGTAGATTCTGTGCTGCGCTGCACACTAAGTGTTGCCCCGGGCTCCACGGAAGTAGTTAATTATTGGATAGTGGCCGCAGACGCGCAGTACAGCGCTGAAAAGATTCATCAGCAACTCCTAAGCGCCGGCCTGTCTGCGCGAATAGAGAAACTGCGCGGCTACTGGCGTACTTGGCTAAAAGTGGCCGCTCCGCACGTTGACAAGATGGAGCTTGCTCATCAAGCAGCTATTCGTAAATCGCTGATGGTTATCAAGGCGCATGCTGATAAACGAGGCGGTATTATTGCCAGCTGTGATTCGTCAATCTATAACTTCGGCCGTGACTACTATAGCTACGTGTGGCCACGTGACGGTGCCTACGCAATGTGGCCATTAATACGGCTCGGATACACCGACGAGCCACGTCGTTTCTTTAGTTTTTGCCGTGACATTATTCACCCCGATGGCTATCTTATGCACAAATACCAACCGGACCGCGCTATCGGTAGCACCTGGCATCCGCTGGTGCATGGCAAGCATAGTGAACTAGCAATTCAGGAGGACGAAACGGCTATAGTTCTTTATATGCTGGGCGAATACTACGAAGCAAGCAACGATGAGGAGTTTGTAGAGAGCATGTACAAGACATTTGTGCAGCCTGCCGCTAACTTTATGACGGAGTTCCGGGACGAAGCCACCCTGCTGCCGCATGCCAGCTACGACTTATGGGAGGAAAAATTTACCACCAGTACGTACACGACGGCTATTGTGCATCGTGCATTGCTGACCGCAGCACAGCTAGCGGATGCGTTCGAGTTTCCGGACGACGCAGTGCGTTGGCGGGATGCAGCTAGTGAGATTGCCGCTAATTGCCACGTGTTGTTTGATGAAGACCATGGTATTTTGCGCAAAGGTTTTTTGCTACAAGATGATGGTTCTTTGCAGCTTGATAACACGCTTGATGTATCTAGCGCTTACGGGGCGCTTATGTTCGCTACAGAAGCTTTCGGGACTAAAGCTATTCGCAGTACCTTTAAAGTAATAGAGGCAGAGCTGCTCGACAAGTCGCCGTCCGGCGGAGTGCCCCGCTATCAGTGGGATAACTACTTTGCCAGTAAACCTGCCTACCTTGGTAATCCGTGGTTTGTAACAACGCTTTGGATGGCCCAGTACTACCAGCAGCTGGCAAGAAACCCCGATGCCGTAAAGCTGGTAGCATGGACCTTAGCACATCGCCTGCCCAGCGGAGTACTTAGTGAGCAGATTAATCCTTCCGACGGCACGCCCTTATCTGTTACTCCATTAGTATGGAGCCATGCTGAACTTATTAATACACTGCTCGATTTACATAATTGATCATAGTGCTGATCTGGTGGCGGCTATCAAATCTGAAATGTGATAGTATCTTCGAGGTTCTCCTAACCGGGTGGATCTGGTTTCCCCAGCCAGCTTGAGCATAAAAGGTGACTGTAATGGTCACCTTTTATGTATTTGGGGTGAAATACAACGTCTACTTGATGAGCTTAGCTTAAATTTTTACGGCAATTATATCATCGGGGTCGACAAAGAAATATTTGTAGCCATAGAGTTTAAACCTGGTCTGTAATTCCCTAATCTTAACAGGGTTTGGGTAATTGACTTCAATCTTAATTATAGAGGGCCTAAAGCCTGCAGCCCACACTTGATCAAATATTTTTATGTCCCAGCCTTCAGCGTCAATCTGGAGAACATCAATCCGTTTCAGATCGTGCTTGGCGACCAGAGCTTTAAAAGTAATTGTCCTAATTTCTTCAGTGACGGAATGCTTTTTCAGTTCCTCTTCGGTGTGAAGGATATGATCCTCGTAAAAAGTTCCAAGACCACCTGCCCATGGTGGGCATTCACCACTTTCGATCTTGTCCATAGGGATACGGTCTATCCTTCTAGTCCCTGCGCGCTCTGTTATGGCAGCCTCTTCAAAGAGTAGACCCTCTCTACCCCTATAATTCTCTTTTAGCCGCTTCATCATATCGGGCAATGGCTCTACAAAAAGACCTCGCCATTCGGGGTGCTCTACAATATGTGGACGCAGGTCGTCATATGTGACACCATCCATGGCACCTATAACTACAAAAAATAGGTCTCCGTGCAGCTTCTCGTGCAGTGCTCTGACCTGTGCGTCAAACCGGCTCATGGGAGCCCTCTCAACAACCAAGGTTCGGCTGTTGATTCGGTCTGAAATTTTGTGAGCTTTAGCAATAAACGGATCTGGATAAAGCTTCCAGTTCGATAAAGCAGTTGTGGCCAACTGGGTCCGGGGAGCATGTCTCAGACCCTTTGCGGCTTCTCCCACGGTCGTGATCCATTTTCCCGTCCGCGGCACAGAAACCATGGGTACTTTTTGTTTCTGTGCCGCAATCGCCAATTGAAGATTGAGAGGATTAGGATTCCTGAGCTCTTCACGGCTGAAGTCTAGTGCTCCTCTACTCAGAAGCATCGTGGCTGGACCAAGCACATGCGCCGCGCGAGCCCGAGCAAGCCTCTGATAAGGCGAAAAACGTTCAGCAATACCACTACCATCCGGATTCAATACCAAGCCACCAACGCCAACGACAGCCCTGCCACCGCGTGCATCAGATTCCGCAACCATAGCCTCGACATAATTCCCAGGATATCTAAAGCGAGGATCCATAGGAAAATACTGAGTGAAGTCTAGGCTGTGCTCTCCGTAAGCCCAGTAAAGACTTCCGCCATCACCTAAATCCCCCTCCACCTCTCTAGCAAATTGGACCTCTCTACGCGAAAGAAACTCTGGCACCTCATCAAAGTCACCATCGAGCCATACCCTGACCTCATCAACTTGCGGTCTTATTGTGTTTACGGCATCCTCTAGGTGTGTTAGTCGTTCTGGTGAACCGGTCATTGCAGCAACAATCATATCAACCTCTCAGCCTAAAATTACCCACCTATTCTACTACGGTCCATCGGCGTTTTTAGATAAAATTATTATTGCCTGCAATGCTGAAGTTGTCACGTGTTATTTTAGCCTCTTGTACACATTAGAATAATCCGTAGAGCTGAATTACAATAATGTAGTCACAGCCACCAGGGCCGCGACATATCATCGGAAGGATTGGAATGAGGACACTCACCCGAGTTCCCCAGAACATCATTGACGCTGCTCCGACTACGATCAACGGTCCGGACAAGGCCTTCGCGGACAGCGATGTCATCCCCCAGAAGGATCCTGAGGAAGAGGAACCTGAAGAAGACGTCGAAGAGGACGGCGACGAAGAAGGCTGACCCGCTTCAGCCATCTCTCGACTAATCCAGAAAGCCATGGCGCTAGCCAACACTCTATAGGAGCAGCAGCCCCTGATCCTGTCTTCAGGGGCTACGCTGCTCAAAACGCGCCCTAAAAAATCGCTAGGTCACCGACACTGTCCATATTCACACAATCCTATATAGTCCAATCCTTTCGAAACACCCTATTTTTCTTTTTGTTCTCTAATCAAATAGTTTGGTAAGGGCCCCTCTATAGAATCACTAGACTCATCTTCACTATAAACCATCAGAAATTACTGAGTGGGTAGTTAGTGGCGCCTGCGCTATGCCCGCGATGTGATAGTAACGCAGTGACTGGCGACAAGTCTGGTTATCCTATAATTTGAGGCCGAGCTCTCGTTGGTCGTTCCCTTGGGTGCGTTGGTCATGGCCACCAGCACCTGGTGCCTAGGTTAGGAGGTTTATGGGTGCTTTGACTGCTCTTTTATGCATGTGCATAAAGCTAGACCGCCTTCCTCCTTGACATAACAAAACACCGGTCTTACGATCGGTGTTTAATTAACAAGACAAGTCTTAGTGCTTGCGCGGCTTAACTTCGTTGCGGCCAAGGTTTTTCTTGGTTTCAACAAACAGCACGTGCCGCCGAAGTTTCTTGCTGTATTTGCGCAGAACAAGCTTCTCAGGAGTATTCTGAGTATTCTTGCTAGTGTAATAAATGCGCTCGCCAGACTCTTCGCTTACCAGTCCGATTAATTTACGCTTTTCGCTCTTTTTCGCCATAACCTCAGTAGTCTAACAGATAAGACAGCACTTGTAAACAGAGAGGGCTTGCTAATTGCAGTACTAGTGTACAGAATCCGTGCAGTAACTATGTACAGATTTGTAATATTATGCTATAATATTCAAACAGCTTGCTTGGATTTACAAGGAGTAACTAGAAGTTTTCTATACAAACAAAAAAACCGGGAGATCAGTCCGGTATTTTTGTTTTCCTTCTTGCAAGAAAAGATAGAATGTAAGTATATCTCTTTTGGATCTATACTCTATAAATAATGTTATGCCGCTTATGTTTTGGTGTCAAGTACTTTTTTACGCATTTTGTTGTAGCAACTAAAAAGCTTCAGCGCTGCTGAAGCTGTCTGTTCTGATGGAGCCACCTGTGAGACTTGAACTCACGACCCCTTCCTTACCATGGAAGTGCTCTACCACTGAGCTAAGGCGGCACATTCTGCCTAAATTACCAGGCAATTGTAGCAGATAGAGGTGGTTTTTTCTAGGGGTAAAGTGCTGCCCGGTTAAAGATGTAGCTGGAAAGCTGCATGCCAGCGCTTATTCTTTGGTTATATCAAGGACGGTGGTGTTCGGTAGTGAGGCTATAAGGTGGCCTGGCGCTAGGATTTTAGAGCTACGCAGGCCACTACCCACTACCACTACATCACTGCTGGCTACGCGTGCATCTACCAGGATAGGCCATTCGCTGGGTAAGCCAATGGGCGTAATACCGCCGTACTGCATGCCGGTTAGCGACGTTGCGGAGTCCATAGGTGCAAAGGAAGTTTTGCTGGCATCCAAAAATCGACGCACAATACCATTTACGTCAATTTTATTGGTCGCCAATATAATACAGGCAGCGTACCAAACTCTGTCTCCCCTTTTGGCTTCAACGATAACGCAGTTGGCTGAGACGTCCAGGCTTATATCGTAGTGTTCACAGAAGACAGCGGTATCCGCAAGTGTGGTATCAATTTTGGTTACAAACAGTCCCCGCAAGCTCAAGGCTTGTATAGTTGCCCGGGTCGGATCAGCGACCAAAGCCAGATGTTGTTTTATAGGTTGAAAATCCAACTTTCCAAAGTGCATAGTTAGCAGTATAGCAAAATATGTATGCCATCCTTGGGAGACCATCTGCATATAGTCAGTTGCGGGGCTTGCCACACTCTAGTACACTGGATTGCTTACGGGATATTGTCCTGTCTTTATCTATATATGGCTTTAATCCAAGAATTACCTATTGTCGACAGTGAACTAAGAGAGATTACCGTCCTGTTTGAGGATCTTGATGCCACAAAAGCACCCTACCGTAGTGATATCATTCACCCTGATGACATAGCGGCAACCTACTTTTTGGACGCTCACGACGTTCGACCGGTCCACGTCACTGCCCGTAATGCCTCACGAATGGGACCTGCCTGGAGACAGACCGGCTATCAAGACTCTATCTTAGGCGGTGGCACAACCTTCTATTTCGGGGGCGTAGAAGCGGAAGAATGCCGAATTTGGCTGGATAGAGATATAGCGGCAACCATCATTGCAAAAGTAACCGAACGGTCCCTAGCTCGTTTTATCGGTTACAATGGTCAGCCGATGATGCCTGCACACGAGGGCCTCTTAAAAGAACAGCCAGCCAAAACAATGCCAGTGGTCTGCTTTACCTTTGAAACGTGCACGCACAGCGAGGAAGATATCAGACAAGCGCTTGCAGAGCTTGGTTTAGCACATCTTTTTCTTGAAACCGCCCCTTATCATGGGTCGGAAGAGTTGCGCTATGCGCAAATTGCCCGGGCCGACAAAGGGGTTGGCATACAAACCTACCAGGAGTTGACCGGACTACAGATTAGCGAGTCTGCCAGTGTCGGTGACAGCGGACCGGATCGTCGTATGCATCCCTACACTGCCCTGCGCTTTGTTATGGGTAATAGTACTCCGGAACTCCTGGCATCACCCTATCCGTACCAGCGAGTGAAACCAGTGAACGAGCAGGGTTATAGTGAGGTAGCAAAACTCATTGTAAGGCACAATTTGGACTATGCTGGTGTCTAGAAGCTATATGCACTAGGCAGCTAGATTGAGCTCATTTTGTAGAACCTGTTTTTGGTGGGAGCTCATAACAGGCAGGTCGGTGAGGCCATCATAGCCTGGTATAGTCCCGCTCTGAATCTCTTCGACTGTGCACCACCTGAGCGCCTGAATCTCGCCTTTGTCTTCTGGCGCCAAATTGCCAAAGGCTTGTCGGTCCATAGCGGCTAATGTTAGTACAAAATAGAAATACTGTTCCATCCAGCTATGCATAGTATCACGGTAGAGGCCGCTCGGCGGTACAAAGCCCGAAGCTATACTAAGTCCTTGCTGTACTTCGTTGGCAAGAATAATGCCCGTTTCTTCCCTTAGCTCTCGGAATGCGCCCGCAAGAAGCGTTTCGCCCTCATCTTGATAGCCGCCCGGTAAACCCCATGCATTTCGGGAAAATACCTTAGTGAGCAAATAATATGTGGTGTCGCCTTCTACGGCCCGGAGGCCCAGATTAGTTGCTTTTTGAGGTCCGTAGCGGTAACTGAAACCTGGACCAGCATACATACCAAAAGCCCGCATAAGTTGTAGGAAACGTGGGTGCAGGGGCAGCCCTAAGCGCCTGTCAATTAGGTATCCTTCGCGTTGCCAGCGTTCAGTTTGTTCTGGTCTTGCGGGATTTTCAGCTGTAACGATCTGGTCTAATCGTGCGGGGTCAACGCCCTTGCGGTTTGGGTGGTCATTAACAAACCACGGGCCATCAGGAATAATTATAGCGTCTTCAACTGCCATCTTTCCTAGCAGTCGTTTGGGTAAAGTTAAGCGGTTTTCTGTGGAAGGATATCCGTGCTCCGGCGGTCTGGACTTTAGCTCTACTAATTGTTGTCGGGTATACGGAATAATTTGTTCAGACATAAGATTGTGTTCTGGTTTTACTACCTCGGGTACAGTCGCTTTTTATAACATTCTTGTGAGCAATTAGCAACTCTTTCAGCAAAGTGGGCTTTTATGTCTAGCTGCTAGCCGCTTCTGGTTGTATATTTTTTTGTTTTTTCTATCGCAGAGTAAGCGCCTCCATGTCATTTACAAGCCACCATCATACATTTGTGCAATAATAAGTTCTATGAAAGCAAAAGCTTACGCTGTACCCGCATTAGACAAACCGCTTGAATATTATGAGTTTGACCGCCGCGAACCTACTCCTAACGATGTAGAACTTGACGTCCATTTTTGCGGCATTTGCCATAGCGACATACATACTGCCCGTGGGGATTGGGGCGAAGTAGAATATCCTTGTATACCAGGTCATGAAATTGTCGGGATCGTAACTCGCGTTGGTAGGGCGGTGACTACGTTTAAACCTGGTGACCGTGTGGGTGTTGGCTGCATGGTTAATAGCTGTGGCAAATGCGAGGCATGTAAACGCGGCTATGAAAATAGCTGTTTCAACGAAACTGTCTGGACGTATAGTTCAAAAGACCCAATCGATGGCACCGACACCAAAGGCGGCTATTCAACGAGCATAGTTGTTCCTGAGCACTTTGTGCTACCGCTGCCAGATTCTTTAGACATGGCCGCTGCCGCTCCACTACTCTGCGCCGGTATTACCACTTATTCACCGCTCAAACATTGGAAGGTTAGCAAAGGTTCAAAGGTAGGAATTATTGGGCTTGGCGGGCTTGGACATATGGGCGTCAAATATGCTAAATCGTTTGGCGCTGAAGTCTGGGTAATTACATCGTCGCCCGATAAGGCTGAGGCTGCCAAGTCTTACGGTGCGGACGGCGTGATTGTTTCATCTTTTGGGCACGAGATGGAAAAAGCAGCTCACAAGTTTGATTTCCTTCTGGACACAATACCTAAGGCGCATGACCTGTCACCTTACATGAAGCTATTAAACATCCATGGAACCATATGTCTGGTAGGACCTATCGAACCAATGCCCGGTTATCACTCGGTTGATGTTATTGGCGGACAAAAGTCTATTGCCGGCTCAGGCATCGGCGGCATTAAAGAAACTCAGGAAATGCTTGGGTACAGTGCCGAACGTGGCATCCTGCCAGAAATCGAAATTATAGACATTAAAGATGTGAACAAGGCCTGGGACACACTCACAAATAAGCAGATGGCTAGGCGCTATGTTATTGATATGAAAAAGTCTTTCTCTAAGGTGTAGTCTTAATTCCGGCTTAGCTTTAGGCTTTTTAGTGCGGGCATCAATCGTAGCCGTGATGGATTGCTTCGGGCTAGTTAGCATGCTTCAACACATACAAAAAGCCTCCGAAGAGGCCTTAATGTCGGAATGGTGCAGGGTGAGGGATTCGAACCCCCGAAGGCTGAGCCAGATGATTTACAGTCACCCGTGTTTGACCGCTTCACTAACCCTGCAAAATACCTTGAGACAAACCTAAGGGTTTTTCTCAACGCGCCAGCAAAATGGAATATATTTTGCTGGGCTGCTCTTTTCCTGGGCTACGGGCCCAGTTATCAATATGGAGCCGACAGAGGGATTCGAACCCACGACCCGCTGTTTACAAAACAGCCGCTCTAGCCACTGAGCTATGTCGGCATGCTGGCTTTTTTTGCTTCTCGGCTACCGCGTTAGTGTAGCAAAACAGGGGTTAAATGACAACCCTTACCCGGCTAGTTCGGAACAGTGTTAGATAACAACTTTGCGAGGACGCAAGATGCGGCGTGGGCGGCCGGCTGGAACAATCAGTTTTTTAAGCTTTTCGCTAATCATATCTGCTTCGGCATCCATGCCTCGTTCCTGATAGGCCTGCAACAGCAGTGTGTACGTTTCCTTGTTAGGTTCAAGCTCGATAGCACGGTGCAGAGCTTGGAACATAAGCTTTTCGTTACCCAGCTTTTCGTGAACTTTAGCGTACGCAACGTGGCGGGCGGCCAGCGACTCTTCAAGCTTTAAAGCAGATTCAAACGCAATGGCAGCTTTTTCATAGTTTTCAGTTTCGTAATAGATAAGGCCTAAGTTGTGAAGCGACGAAGGGGTGGCTTCAATACTACTGGCGATCTCAAAGCAGTCAATTGCATCACGGTACTCTTTTTGTTTGGCATAGAGGATGCCTAAGCGGTTATAAGCGGCCGCGTTTTTTTCGTCAATTTTTAAGATGGTCAGTAGTGCTTTTTCAGCTCGCAGAAAACGGTTTTCGCGCATGCCTTGATGGGCAATATCCCATAGCTTACCCATACGGTCGCCAACTTTATGTGAAACTTCGTTAAACTCCTCCGCATGCAGCTTGGTACTGGCGATACCAAGCAGGCCAAAGGTGGCAACGATCACTAACTCGTACATACAATGGTAACTAGTATAGCACAGTTTATAGGGCAAGCATAAGCTCGGTCAGCACCAGTTTAGCATTACCGCTTTTTTCCAACGCCTCTTGAGCGGAGTAAGCAGCTTGCAAAATGCCACGCCAACGCGGAGTAGTAGTTGCGCCTTTAACGGCAGCTGCTTCCAAGCTAGCCGTGGCTACCGCTGCCAATGTTTCGGTAAAAAGCTGCGCTTGATCCTTTTGCTTGGCGAGAGAATCTACTAGCAAGAGGCGTTCGTATGGTGAAACGCTAAGGGTTTGCTTGACTAGTGCAATAATTGCGCCAGATTCGCCGTCACTACCTTCCAAGATACGCTTGGCTTCGGCAATGTTACTGCCGTTTCGCAGCAGTGCCGCCCTAGCAGCCGTTTCATCATACCCTGTAGCAATGAAGTGTTTTAGCATATCCGCTTCGTTGGGCGCTGGCAGCTGCAGTTGCTGTAACCTTGAGCGGACGGTAGCGAGCAGGTGCGCCGGCTGCGAACTGGTAAGTATCAAAACAGAGTCTGTGGGCGGCTCTTCTAGTAGTTTGAGTAATGCGTTCTGTGCTTCACTACCCATAGTTTCCGCGTCTTGCATAACGGCCACTCGCTTTATAGCGCCGGCGCCGGGGACTTTTAATGTGAACAGGCTGGTGAGTTCCCGGACTTGTTCAATAGTGGTGGTGTTATTTTTGGGCGCAACTACATGGTAATAGGCGTGCTGTTTAAGATCGTCTAAGGAAGTGCCCAGAAACTGAGCACTCAAGACTGACGCTACATACGTTTTGCCAATCCCCTTTGGACCACTAAGTAATACCGCATGCGCGGGTGCCGCAATAAATGCTTCAAGTTGAACTTGGCTGTACGGGTGCAGCACAATATTCGGAACAATCATGCCACCTTTTGACCAAATTCGAGCGGTACTGGAGCGGTAAAAACCTTACGTTCGTGATTTTTAGGAATTGTAATTTCCAGGTTTTCGGCGTGCAAATAGAGCCGGTCTGCGGGTTCGTTACCGTAGAGCGAATCACCGACAATGGGATGGCCAAGGTGCTTTAAATGCACTCGCAACTGATGAGTGCGGCCTGTTTCGGGCCTAAGTTCAACCAAGCTGTAGCGGCCATTGGCCTGCAAAGTCTGATACGCTGTCTTGGCATACTTACCTTGTGCGTCCACCCGAAAGGTAGCTGGGGCTTTGGGGTTTCGACCGATGGGCATATCTATTACCGCTTCGGATGGACTGAGCGTACCAGTTACTACGGCAACATACGTCTTTTTAACATTCCGAGTCGCAAATTGTTTTTGCAGCCAACTGAGTGCTTCAGGCGTTTTGGCGCAAATCATCACACCGCTAGTGGCGCGGTCCAGCCGGTGTACAATGCCACCGCGTTCACCACTCAAGCCTTTGAGTCGTGAACGAAGCCAGGTAGCCACCGTAGCTTCGGGGTTAAAGGCACCTTTGCTGTGGCTTAAAACGCCAATTGGCTTGTTTATTACTACGCAGTCGTCGTCTTCATACAGTACTTCCAGTGCAATGTCGGGTATTTTAGCTAGTTCGGAGACATTGTAATCTACAGCAACTGCATCGTTTTCGCGCAATTTGTAGCCGGATTTAGTTTGGGCTACTCCGTTTACAGTTACCTTCCCTTCCTCGACTAAGCGTGCGGCAAAGCCTCGGCTGAGTTCTGGGATTAGCTCGACAACCTTTTGATCGAGACGCTGGGCGCGGCTTATTTCCAGATTGCTCATTATGCGCGCAGGCCGACGGCTTTCTGAACCTTACGCAGCGTGGTGTTAGCCCTTTCGTTCATTAGCTTTTCATCCGCTTCCAGCTTAGCCATTAACTGTGTGTCATCAACTTTTGTCAGGCGATCTTGGAAATCAGCTAAAAAGGTGCTGACCGCATCGGCGGTAGCGGCTTTTAGGGGGCCGTATTGTTCTTGGCCGTCGTATTCCTGAACAATTTCGTCCATAGACTTGCCAGAGGTGAGCGCTAATATTTGCAGTAGGTTTTTGATACCCGGCTGATCTTGGTTGACTATATCAATTTTGCCAAAGCTATCAGTTGTTGCAGATTTAATCTTTTTGCCAGCCTCAGCAGGATTGTCGCCCAAAAAGATAATTCCCTTGCCGCTCTCATCGCTTTTACTCATTTTCTTCGTGGGATCTACCAGGTCTTTGATGCGCAGACCCTGGTCCTTTTGGAAAAACGCGTGCTGTTCTTGGACACTTTTTGGCACTATAAAAAGTTCGGCGAACTTATTATTTAAACGTTCAGCAATATTACGTGTGAACTCTATATGTTGTCTCTGGTCATCACCAACCGGTACGTAGGTTGCACCATAGAGCAAAATATCAGCGGCCATCAGCGGCGGATAGTTAAACTGTCCTACGCCGATGTGATCTGCGCCGAGTCTCGCGGACTTATCTTTGAATTCCGTCATCCTGCTCAGTTCGCCAAAACCGGTGAAGCAATCAAGTATCCATGCCAGCTCACTATGAGCCGGTATGAAGCTCTGCCGGTACAAGTGCACACTGTCGTAATCAAGCGGCAAACCAGCTGCGACAAAAATGCGTAGGTTGTTCAGGATATCTTTTTGTAATTGACTGTGGTCAATGGGCGTGGTAAAGCTGTGCAGATCGGGCACGAAGAGATTGATTTCGTAGTCTTCGGCATGGTTTTTGGCCATGTCAATTAACGGCAATAGCGCGCCGAAGTAGTTGCCAATGTGGAGATCATTATTGGCTCTGAGGCCAGTGAGGATTACAGGTTTTGTCATGTTATGTATTAGTATACCTTATCTGATTAGATAGAACTTTGTTGGATTGATTTGCTATTTTAAAAAACCGCCGGATTTTGTGGCGGTTTCTTTCGCAGGTTCTAAATGTTTTAACTTAAAGCACACAGAACAAACCGCCACAAATAGTGCCGGTACACCACATTTGATTGGTCTGCATGATTTTGATCATAGAGTTACTATACCAGTTCGTCGGGAATGTCTGCAAGTTTCTGAAACTTTGCTACGAAAAAGGCTTCTATGGTCGGGCTCGGTTTAAGGCGCAAGCATTGTGCAATATCCAGCGCAAATGGCTTATTATTCCATGAACTAAGGCACGGTACGCGATTGGGCAGATTGAATACAAGTGGCGCTAGTACGGCATCGCTTCGCTTGCGCAGCAGGTAATCAACAATGGCTTCGTTTTCCTCGGGCGCCATAGTGCAGGTACTATATACCAATGTGCCGCCGGGTTTTAGCAGCTGCCAAGCCTGCAAAATAATCTGTTTTTGGAGGGATGCAAGCCTATGGATGTGTGCGACCGACCATGTCGCAAAATCTTTATCCTGATCATAGTGCATAAGACCCTCGCCACTACATGGCGCATCCAGCAAAATCTTATCAAATTGTTGGTCTTCAAGCTTTCGTGCTAACTTTGAGGCATCAAACAGCGTGTACTCTGCATGGGCGCCAAGGCGCTCTAGGTTGGCGCGCATCTTAGCAAGTCGTGGGCGTGAATTGTCATTGACAGTAAGCTGTGCTTGATTTTCAGTAAGAGCGGCTATGTGGCTAGCTTTTCCGCCCGGAGCGGCACAAACGTCTAAAATTTTTTCATCTGACTTTGGACCAAGGGCCAATACTGGCAGCCAGCTGGCTGCATTTTGGATGTACACCTTTCCACTTGTTACAAGTTCGCTGTCACGAATAGTCTCTAACCCCGCCGCAATAGTATAGCAATCGGTTGCCCACGAATATGGTTGGCCTCGCCATCCAAGCTCGTCAAGCATAGTGAGTGTATCCTTGGGGTCTGTAATGAGTGGGTTTAATCGCAAACTCTGCTGTCTATTGGTAGTGAGCAGCTTCTGTGCTTCCTCTTGGGACACGCCCAATGTTCGCAGCGTGCGGTCCAGCCACGCTGCTCGCTTACTATCTAGTTTCTGTACTGACTTTTTATTCATCGACCTACGGCAACGTTAATTACTACGCTACGCCTTCCTGTCCCTGGAGCAGCCCGTAAGGGTCTGCGGTCGCAAGAAGATGAACGCCCGACTCGGGTGACAATACCGAATTCAGATAGGCTCCTGCCTCGAATATTGTCTGGCCACTGTCAACGTCTTCATCAAAGACAACGACTGTTCTATCAATAGCTAGGTCCTGCAAATATTTAATCTCACTATCTGCCAGTACTGTAGTGTCGCCATCGGCTCGCTTATGAACGGAATAACGCATAGTGTACGGCACTGATGGAAGCCCCGCCCTATCTGCCGGCTCTGTTGTGGTTTGTGCGTATTTAGCAAATACCTCCATGCCTGGCCCTACTCCACCATGGGAAAGCGCAACAAAGAGCACAGGGTGTTCGCCGGCTTTTGTCTTTAGTGCCTCTACTGCCGTATCTATCTCTTGGGGTTGGCTATAGAGAAAACTAGCTACGTCCGGATGATCCTGGACAACGGGTGCTTCTAGCATACCCCGCTCTTGCAGCAACATCCTAAATGCTGCTACCTTTTCGTGCGCAGCACCTGGATCGCCAGACATGGATGTAAGGGCTGTGTCGAGTGCATCACTTATAACAACTTCCGGATGACTGAGGCCGGCGCTCAGCTTATAATCCAGGACTCCCCGTACTATTCTTGGGGCATGTAACATCGTTGTTACGTGGTCGTTTTGCTCTATTGCCGTATCTAGCTCACTCAATACCGTATCTAGCGAGCCTGTATAAGTGAGTGCTTCTCCTATCGCCGCTAGCCCCTGCTTCATAAGCTCGGTGTGACCTAGCTCGTAGGTTGACCGGCCGACCCGTAATTCTTCTGACATTAATTTAGCATAGCATGGGCATAGGTATTATTTAAAAAAGAGAACCTTCTAATGAGGTTCTCTTTTTTAAGCTTTGCGTTGTAATGCTGTCTAGCGCTTAGTAAACTGGCGCTGCTTACGAGCACCCTTAAGACCAAACTTCTTGCGCTCGCGCTCACGAG
>Ga0157374_10000116_pt1 | contig 73468 bp, 56 predicted proteins | sample M25metaG_FD_115308 | JGI IMG/M metagenome (GOLD analysis project Ga0157374, IMG submission 115308) | Miscanthus rhizosphere microbial communities from Kellogg Biological Station, Michigan, USA - M2-5 metaG | ecosystem: Host-associated > Plants > Roots > Rhizosphere > Soil | place: USA: Michigan...
ACGCCGGCCTGCCAGGTCGGAAAACCGCGCGGCGCTCCTCCAATTCAGCGGCAAATTGCATGTGCAACCTCTTTAACCAGTGCTCGGGGCGTCATGACCGTGCGAATTTCAACAGCCTGTTAGATCCAGCATGCGGTCGGCTTCGTCCAGCACCAGCGTTTGTATTTGATCAAACTGGACTGCGTTCTGGCGATTGAGATCCAACAAACGGCCCGGCGTGGCAACGAGCACATCGACGCCTTTGCGCAACTTCATCATCTGCGGGTTGATGCTGACACCGCCGTAGGCGGCCAGAAATCGCAAGTCGAGGCCTTTGCCGTAATCGATAAAGCTTTGCAGCACTTGTTCAGCCAGTTCACGCGTGGGCACCAGCACCAGAACACGCACGCGGTTGCTGGAGACCGCCGGGCCGTGTTGCACTAGCCGCTGTAACAGCGGGAGCGCAAAACCCGCCGTTTTGCCAGTGCCGGTCTGCGCCGCAGCCATGACGTCCTTGCCAGTCAGCACGGCGGGAATCGCCTTGGCCTGCACCGGCGTAGGGGTCCGGTAGTTGAGGTCCTGCACATTACGCAGCAGGGGATCGATCAGGCCAAGCGAAGCAAAAGACATTGGCGTATTCCGGCTAAAGCTGCAATTCTAGCGAGTTCTTCGTGCGGCAAGCGGTCAACACGCTTATCGGCAACAGCGATGCGCACCTCAAGAATTTCTCCGTCCTCTACGCGGACAAGGTTCATCCGGAGCTGACCCCAGCATACGACATTGTTTGCGTCGCCGCGTTGCCGAGGTTCTCCACATACGGGGCGAACGTCGCCATCGATCGCATGCAGCGCGCTCAGACGCTCGATACCTACACGGAACTGGCTAAGGCCGCGGGCATTGCTCAGCGTATCGCGACGGCCGCGGTGAAAGCAGCGGTATCCGCCGCTCAGGACACGTGGCCGAAGATGCTCGACCAACTTCCGACTCCGCAAGGCATGAAGGAGGTGATCCTTGATCGCCTTAAAACGTTGCCGTTGGCGTCACTCTGATGGTCTTTTCGGTCGAGAATTAAAAACGTGCGGACAAGCGACGCAGGGCGCCGACGCTTGCCAAGACTATGCACCGATAAAGACTCGATTTGTCACTTCGAGGTGCATACCCACCCAAACCGGAGCAGGAAAACGTCGCACACTCCGTTAATCAAAGCGTTTTGCGATTGGCACGCTTCTCGCTTAATCGGTGTGCAAGGGACCGGCGCGTCATCCGGTTTAGCACACAATCTGGAAATGGACGGCTAGGGTTCCGGCCTGCTTCTCGCAGGTGCTGGTCCGAGAGCTGTCGACCTCAGGCGAGGTTACACGGCGGGACAAAAGCCCGGGAGAGAACGCGATGTTTGCGCTGCTCCCTGCCGTCGCTAACCGTCCCTTCGAGGTCTACCTCATGCGTAAGCTCGTTCGCCTTCTCAGTATCGCCGCCGTCTCCCTCGCCGCTCTTACTTCCACCTCCTCGTTTGCCGCGAGCCGCACCGATTTCAAGGTGTGCTGGACCATCTACGCGGGCTGGATGCCGTGGGGCGAGGCGAAAACGCAGGGCATTGTTTCCAAGTGGGCCAAGAAATACGGCGTCAACATCGATGTCGTGCAACTGAACGACTACGTCGAATCCATCAACCAGTACACCGCCGGCAAGTTCGACGGTTGCGCGATGACCAACATGGATGCGCTGACCATCCCGGCCTCGGGTGGCGTGGATTCGACCGCGCTCGTCGTCAGTGACTATTCGAACGGTAACGACGGTGTGCTCATAAAGGGCAACGGCAAGCGCATTGCCGACCTGAAGGGTCAGCCGGTCAATCTGGTGCAGTTCTCCGTCTCGCATTATCTGCTGGCTCGCGCGCTGGAAAGCGCGCACATGAGCGAACGCGACATGAAAGTCGTGAACACGTCGGATGCCGACATCTCCGGTGCGTTCGCGACGCCCGTTGTCCGCAACGTGGTGACGTGGAATCCGATGCTCGCCGAGCTCAAGGCACAGCCGAACGTCACCGAGGTCTTCGATTCGAGCAAGATCCCCGGCGAAATCATGGACATGATGGTCGTCAACACCAAAACCTTGCAGGAGAACCCGGCCCTCGGCAAGGCGCTCACGGGCGCGTGGTTCGAGATAGTTGCGTTGATGCGCACCAACAACGCCGACGGCGCCGCCGCGCTCACCGCCATGGCGAAGGCGTCGGGCACCGATCTCGCGGGCTTCAAGCAGCAGTTGTCGACCACCGCGCTGTTCTATACGCCGAAGGCCGCGCTTGATTTCGTCACGAGCCTCGACATGCCGAAGATCATGATGCGCGTGGCGAAGTTCTCGTTCGATCACGGTCTGCTCGGGCAAGACGCGAAGAGCGCCGACGCGGTCGGCATGGCGTTCGACAAGGGCGTCGTAATCGGCAACAAGCACAACGTCAAGCTTCGCTTCGATCCAACCTATGTGCAAATGGCGGCCGACGGCAAGCTCTGACTCAAAACAACCGGCATTTGAAGAGGCATGCATCGATGCGACTCATCAATCGACACCCCAGCCGAAGCGGCGGCTTGATGCTGCTGTTGCTGCCGTTCATCGTGTTGATGGCGGTTTATTTCACCGGCTCGTCGATGCGGCTCGCGGTCAATCCCGATGACAAGCTGCTGCCGAGCGCGGCACAAATGGTCGATGCCGTCAAGGACATCGCTTTCAACGCGGATAAGCGCACGGGCGAGTATCTGCTCTGGGACGATACCGTGTCGAGCTTGCGGCGCCTCGGCATCGGCCTCGTCGTCAGTGCCGTGATTGCCTTGTTGGCGGCTATCGCGACAGGCGCTTTTCCAATGGTGAGTGCAGCCTTTTCACCGTTCATTACGGTAATTTCCATGATCCCGCCGCTCGCGGTGTTGCCCATCCTGTTCATCGTATTCGGCCTCGACGAGTTGTCGAAAGTGGTGCTTATCGTGGTCGGCATTACGCCGATGATCATCCGTGATCTGCACGCGCGCGTTAGCGAGATACCAACGGAATTGTGGGTCAAGGCGCAAACCCTTGGCGCGACGAGTTGGACCTTGGTCCTGCGTCTGGTGCTGCCGCAATTGCTGCCTCGTTTGCTGGTCGCGATGCGTCTCTCGCTCGGCGCGGCATGGCTGTTTCTGATCGCGGCGGAAGCGATCGCTTCGACGGACGGCCTCGGCTACCGCATTTTTTTGATGCGCCGCTATCTTGCGATGGATGTCATCCTGCCCTATGTCGCATGGATCACGCTGCTCGCATGGCTTGCCGACGAACTGCTCCGGCGTCTGACGCAGTGGGCGTTCCCCTGGTACGGCGGAGGCACACGATGATCGAAATTCGCAACGTATGGAAGGAATACGGAGATCAGATCGTGCTCGAACGATTGAACCTGCGAGTCCAAGAGGGCGAGTTCTGTTCGATGGTTGGCGCGTCGGGGTGCGGCAAGTCCACATTTCTGCGGCTGTTGCTCGGCCAGGAACGCGCAACGCGCGGCGAGATTCTTCTCGACGGCGAACGGTTGCCGCGCGAACCCGATGCGCATCGCGGCGTGGTGTTTCAGCGCTACTCGGTGTTCGATCACCTTAGCGTCGTCCGCAATGTCATGCTGGGCCTTGAATTGCCGCGTGCAAAGTTCATGGGCCGTCTGTTCGGTGCACGGCGGCGTGCCGCACGTGACGAAGCCACCGCGATGCTCGAACGCGTGGGCCTCGGTGCTGCGTTGGACAAATACCCACAGCAACTGTCGGGCGGCATGCAACAGCGTCTCGCGATTGCCCAGGCGCTGATGATGAAGCCGCGCGTATTGCTGCTCGATGAGCCGTTCGGCGCGCTCGATCCTGGCATCCGCAAGGACATGCAGGAATTACTGCTGACCCTGTGGCGTGAATCGAAGCTGACGATCTTCATGGTCACGCATGACCTGAAGGAAGGCTTCACGCTTGGCAGCCGCGTGCTGGTATTCGACAAGGTCCGTGTCGATCCTCAAGCGCCCGGCGCCTATGGCGCGCGCATTACCTACGACATTGCGCTGGACCACAGCCGCGACTGCGCTTCGTCCATCCATATGGCGCGAGCCACGGTGGAAGGCGCATCGCGTGTCGAAGCGGTCTCAGCTTAACGGGAATCCCGACAACATGGATTTGCTACTCGAAGAAACCGTCCCCGGCGGTGGCCATACATCGCTGATCGTCAAGCGCGGCCAGTCGTTGAGAATCACCGACCTGCGCGGCGGCGCGAACGTCAGCGTGATGTTGATCAGCGCCGCCGAGAAGAGCGAACGGCTCAACCTCCCCGATACACTTAAGTGCCAGCACACGGCGAAACTAACAGCTGGTCATTGCCTCTATTCCGATATGGGCCGCGTGCTCGCCGCGATCGTCGCGGACACCTGCGGTTGGCACGACAGCATCGGCGGCGTGTCGAATGCCGCAGAAGTACGTGAGCGGTACGGCACGGGACGCTACCAGGATCTGCGCAACGCGTTCTATCGCAATGGCACGGACAACCTGCTCGTCGAAATGGGCAAGTGGGGTCTCGGCATCGCGGATCTTCTGATGACGCTCAATCTGTTTAGCCGCGTCGATGTTACCGATGCCGGCGCCTTGAGTTTCGTGCCCGGTAACTCGAGAGCCGGCGATTACGTCGATCTCTATGCTCCGATGAACACGCTCCTCGTGCTTACCGCGATCCAGCATCCGCTCGATCCGAATCCGCAATACGAACCGAAGCCGGTCAGGCTTGCGTTAAGCCGAGCGGAGCGCAGCGTCGCCGAACTTTGCCGAACCTCATGTGAGGAAAATGTGCGCGGTTTTATCAACACAGATCGCTTTTTCCTTTGAGTGGAGCCTGACACCATGACAACGACGCTTACAGTCAGCGACAAACGCCCCGAACAGGCGATCTTTCGCGAGACACTCGCGGCCGGTGAGCCGTGGCTTCACGAACTGAAAGCCGGACAGACGCTGCGCATTCTCGATCTGGAAGGCAATCAGGCGGTCGATACGCTGTTCTACTGTCTTGCGGATCCGCGTGAGCGCTTCGATCCGCAACGCACGCTCCGTCGGCAGCAAAGCCTCTATCTGACGACGGGGACCGTGCTGTATTCGAATCTCGGCAATCCGATGCTGACGATCGTTGCCGATACCTGTGGCCGTCACGATACGCTCGGCGGTGCCTGTGCGCAGGAGAGCAACACGGTGCGCTATGCGCTCGAAAAGCGATATATGCACAGCTGCCGCGACAACTACCTGCGCGCTTGCGCGCACGACGGACGTTTGTCGAAACAGGATATCGGCGCGAATATCAACTTCTTCATGAACGTGCCGGTGACCTCCGAAGGCGGTCTGACATTCGAAGACGGCATCTCGGCGCCGGGCAAGTATGTCGAACTGCGCGCGGAAATGGATGTGATCGTACTGATTTCGAACTGCCCGCAGTTGAACAATCCGTGCAACGCCTATAACCCGACACCCGCAGAACTGCTGATTTGGAACTGAGGCGTTTCCGCAGGTTCGCATTCGGACGATGCCGCACTCGCGGGCGTGAAGAACTGACGCACGCACGCCGCTGACACGACCCCTGCCGCGGACGACCGCGGCATGCAATGCCTATTGTGGCGGGACGGCCCGCCCATGACTTTCGTTCCCTCTCATGTTCGAGAAAATCCTGATCGCCAATCGCGGCGCCATTGCGTGCCGCATCCTCAGAACGTTGCGTGAACTCGATGTAACAGGTGTCGCGGTCTATGCTGAAGCGGATCGTGCGAGCCTTCATGTGAGCGAGGCGCCTATCGCGTGCGGTCTGGGCGACGGCCCGGCCTCGTCCACCTACCTCGACACGGAAAAACTCCTCGCGATCGCCCGCCGCGAAAACGTACAGGCTATTCATCCAGGTTATGGGTTCTTGTCCGAGAACGCCGCCTTCGGCGAAGCGTGTGAAGCGGCAGGGGTCGCGTTCATTGGGCCGACGCCAGGCCAGTTGCGCTCGTTTGGCCTCAAGCACACGGCTCGCGAGATTGCCGCGCGCGAGGGTGTACCGATGCTCAACGGCACGGGCTTGCTGGACGGCCTTCCCGATGCGCTGGCGGCGGCCGCGGCAATCGGCTATCCCGTGATGCTGAAGAGCACGGCGGGCGGCGGCGGTATCGGCATGCGTGTGTGCTGGAGCGTCGAGGAGTTGAGTGCGCATTTCGACGTGGTGAAGCGCCTCGGGCAGAACAACTTCAGCGATGCAGGCGTCTTCCTCGAAAAGTACATCGAGCGAGCGCGGCACTTGGAAGTGCAGGTGTTCGGCGATGGACGCGGCGATGCAATCGCCCTCGGCGTGCGTGACTGCTCGGTGCAGCGGCGCAACCAGAAGGTGCTCGAAGAAACGCCAGCGCCCAATCTGCCGGACGGCGTGTCGGCCGCTTTGTGCAGTGCCGCCGTGAAGCTCGTGAAAGCGGTCGATTATCGCTCGGCCGGCACGGTGGAATTCGTCTACGACAGCGCCACGCAGCAGTTTTACTTCCTCGAGGTGAATACGCGCCTGCAGGTGGAGCATGGCGTGACCGAGCAGGTGTGGGGCGTCGATCTGGTGCGCTGGATGATCGAGCTGGCGGCGGGCACGCTCGCGCCATTGCAGCGACTCGCGGCGGGGTTGAAGCCCCAGGGACATGCGATCCAGGCGCGCCTCTACGCAGAAGACCCTGGCCGGGATTTCAAGCCAAGCCCGGGCTTGCTGACCGACGTCGCGTTTCCGCGCGCCGACGGCCGTGCGCTGCGCATCGATACATGGATCGATGCGGGCTGCGAAGTGCCGCCCTATTTCGATCCGATGCTTGCAAAGATGATTGGGTGGTCGCCAACGCGCGACGCGGCGCGCCAGGCGCTCTCCGACGCGTTGCGGAACACGCGCATCTATGGCGTGGAGACGAACCGCGACTATCTGCGGCAAGTCCTCGACGACCACCCGTTCGCGTCGGGCAACCCGTGGACGCGCTGCCTCGAAGGGCTCGAATATAGAGCGACCACGATCGAAGTCGTCTCCGGCGGCACGCAGACGACCGTGCAGGATTATCCCGGTCGCGTGGGCTATTGGGCGGTCGGCATTCCGCCGTCCGGTCCGATGGACGACCGTGCGCTGCGGCTCGGCAACCGGCTTCTCGGCAACGATGCTGACGCTGCCGCGCTCGAAATGACGATGACCGGGCCGACGTTGCGTTTCAACACGGATGCCGTCGCCGCCGTGACGGGCGCGACTATGCGCGTGCTGCTCGACGATATCGAACAGCCGTTGAACACGACGCTTTTTGTTCCCGCCGGTTCGACCCTCGCGCTCGGCGCGATTCGCGGCGAGGGCGCGCGTGCCTACCTCTGCGTGCGCGGCGGCTTCGATGTCGCGGCGTATCTCGGCAGCCGCAGCACCTTCACGCTCGGCCAGTTCGGCGGGCATGGCGGGCGGGCACTGCGTGCGGGCGATGTCCTGCATCTTCATCCGTTGCAGAATGAGCTTGCGGGTGCGGTACTCTCCAACGTTCCCGTGTTGGAAACCGTGCGTACGTTGCGCGTCATCTACGGTCCGCATGGCGCGCCCGAGTATTTCAGTCCGCGTTATATCGAGCAGTTTTTCGACACCGAATGGGAGGTTCATTTCCACTCGAACCGCACCGGCGTGCGTCTGATCGGACCGACGCCCGAGTGGTCGCGCGAGGACGGCGGTGAGGCGGGGCTGCATCCATCGAACATTCACGACAACCCGTATGCGGTCGGCGCCGTCGATTTCACCGGCGATATGCCCGTGATTCTCGGACCCGATGGTCCGAGTCTTGGCGGCTTCGTCTGTCCGGTGACGATCATCGAGGCGGATCTATGGCAAGTCGGCCAGTTGAAGGCCGGCGACAAGGTGCGTTTCGTGCCGGCGCGGATCGACGAAGCGCGTGAGGCTGCACGCCAGCGTCTACGTGAATTGCGGACGCTCGAATTCGACGTGGGGCCGGCATTCACGAAGGCCGCGGCGCTTACATCGCCTATCGTCCTCGATATCGGGACGGATCGTGACCGGTTGGTCGCGCGAGTTTCCGGGGACACGCATCTGCTACTCGAAATCGGTCCGACGGAGCTCGATCTCGTACTGCGCTTCCGGGGCCATGCGCTGATGCAGTCGCTCGAAGCGATGGCGCTGCCTGGCGCGATCGATCTGACGCCCGGAATTCGCTCACTGCAGATTCACTACCAGCCCGAAAGCCTGCCGCTCACGGAGTTGCTCACGATCGTCGAGCGCGCATGGCAGGGCGTCTTGTTGCAGAAGGATTTGCGCGTGCCGTCGCGGGTCGTGCATTTGCCGCTGTCATGGGACGACCCCGCGTGCGGGCTCGCTATCGACAAATACATGACGACGGTGCGCAAGGACGCTCCGTGGTGTCCGAGCAATCTCGAGTTTATCCGCCGCATCAACGACCTCGATTCGATCGACGCCGTCAAACAGATCGTCTTCGATGCCAGCTATCTCGTGATGGGGCTCGGCGACGTGTATCTCGGCGCGCCGGTCGCGACGCCGCTCGATCCGCGCCACCGGCTGGTGACGACCAAATACAACCCGGCGCGCACGTGGACGGCGGAGAACTCTGTCGGCATCGGCGGCGCGTATCTGTGCGTGTATGGAATGGAAGGGCCGGGTGGTTATCAGTTCGTTGGCCGCACGTTGCAGATGTGGAACCGCTATCGCGAAGTTGCGGATTTCGCGGGACGACCCTATCTGTTGCGCTTCTTCGATCAAATCCGCTTCTACGAAGTGTCGGCCGATGAACTGCTGCGCATCCGTGCAGACTTTCCGCTAGGACGCTATCCGTTGAAGATCGATGAGACCGAGTTGTCGCTGGCCGACTATCAAACGTTTCTCATCCGCGAATCTATCGGCATCGAGCAATTCCGCGCGCGCCAGCAAGCCGCGTTTCAGGCCGAACGCGAGCGCTGGCGCGAAGCGGGGACATCGGAGGAGTCTTTCGACGTGGCGGTTGCCGAGAACGCGGAATTGGCACCGCTTCAAGAGGGTGAAATTGCGGTGGACAGCGAGATTGCCGGCAGCCTCTGGCAAGTGCGGGTGCTACCCGGCGATCGGGTCCAGGCAGGCGACATGCTGCTCATCATCGAGTCGATGAAGATGGAAATCTCGGTATACGCGCCGTGTGCGGGGATCATCGGCGAGATTCATGTTGCGCCCGGTTCGCCGGTGTGCGCGGGGCAGCGGGTTGCCGTCATCAAACCTATTTGATTACCCAGGACAACACTATGTCTTCATTCGATCTGCGCCTGTCCACGCTGCGAGCCGCTTACCGTGCTGGGACGCTCACCCCACGCAAGCTGATCGGCGAGTTGTTGGCGAAAACCGCTGCGCTCAATCCCGAGTTTCATGTGTTCATTCACCTTTTGACCGAGGCGGAAGTCGCGCCGTATCTGGACTGGCTGGAAGCACGGGACATCGAGGCATTGCCCCTCTACGGCATCCCATTCGCGATCAAAGACAATATCGATTTGGCCGGTATTCCGACAACAGCCGGCTGCCCGAAGTTCGCCTATACGCCAGCCGATTCAGCGACGCTCGTCGAACAGTTGATCGCGCTGGGCGCCGTGCCGCTCGGCAAAACGAATCTCGATCAGTTCGCTACTGGCTTGAATGGCACACGTTCCCCGTACGGCAAGTGTCGTAACAGTGTGCATCCTGACTATCCTTCGGGTGGTTCTAGCGCGGGGTCCGCGCTGGCGGTCGCGCTGGGCGTCGCGAGCTTCGCGCTCGGCACTGACACCGCAGGCTCGGGCCGGGTGCCGGCAGGACTGAACAACCTCGTTGGACTCAAGGCGAGCAAAGGGCTGCTGTCGACGGCCGGCGTCGTGCCAGCCTGTCGGACGATCGATTGCGTGACGTACTTCACGGCAACCGCGGGCGAAGCCAGCGAACTGCTTGCACTCAGCGCCCAAGCCGATCGTCGCGATGCGTACAGTCGCAAGAACCCCGAATGGAACGATGCGCGCGCGTTTGGAAGGCTCAGCAAATTCCGGTTCGGTGTGCCGTTGCAGCTCGAGTTCGCAGGCTGTACCGAAAGTCCCGAGCTGTTCGCGAAGGCTTGCGCGATGCTCGAGGCGGCGGGCGGCGAGGCCGTCGAAATCGACTTCGCGCCATTCGTCGAAGCGGCGAGTCTGCTCTACGAAGGCCCGTGGGTTGCGGAGCGCTACAGCGTCGCAGGCGAGTTGCTGGAAGCGGACTCCGAGGCGGTGTTGCCGGTTATTCGTGACGTGTTGGCGAAAGCGCCGAGGGCCACCGCCGTCGAACTCTTTCGTGCACAATATCGCCTGCAAGCGTTGAAGGCGATCTGCGACGCGGCGCTCGATCCGCTCGACTTCGTTCTGACGCCGACGTATCCGAGGCCCGTTACGCTGGCGGAGCTGGAACGCGATCCCATCGGGCCGAACTCGTTGCTCGGCTACTACACGAACTTCATGAACCTGCTTGACTATGCCGCCGTTGCGACACCGACTGCGTTCATGGCGAATGGTCTGCCGTGGGGCGTCACCGTGTTCGGCCGTGCGTTCACGGATCAGTATCTGCTGAGCGTGGCGGACATGTTGCAACGGATGAGCTCGATCCAATGCGTTGGTGGCGGAAAACCCGATGCGAACGTCGGGCCCAAGGCAAACAACGATCGTGTAAAGGTCGCTGTGTGCGGTGCTCATATGCAGGGTTTGCCGCTCAATCGTGACCTGATTTGCCGTGGCGCACGCCTGGTCGAAGCTACTCTGACTGCGCCGCGTTATCGGTTATCCGCGCTGGCAGCCACGCCGGATGACACCCGGCGGCCCGGCTTGCGGCGAGTGCCGGACCGTGGCGCGGCGATTGCGATTGAGATTTGGGAAATGGCCAGCCGGGAATTGGGTTCGTTCATGGCGACCATTCCCTCTCCGCTAGCGCTAGGGAAGATCGAACTGTCAAACGGCGAGTGGGTAACGGGGTTCGTGTGCGAATCATATGGGCTCGAGTCAGGGACCGACATCACGGAGTTTGGCGGCTGGCGAGCATGGCTCGCCAGAGAGGGGATGGCCTCCGGCGCATGAGGGTCGACCGAATGCTCGCGGCGCTCTCCCGGCTTCGATATGCCGCGGCCAACATCATGACGGTCGAGGACCCCATTGAATGTGATCTGGTTGGGATCGGGCAGACCCAGGTCAACGAGCGGATCGGGATGGATTTCGCGCGCGCTTCGCTCGATCGGTCAGGCTACAAAGGGCGACTCGGCGTTTATGAACTGCTGCTGATGATCAGCGAATCGGCACTTGCGGACAAGCGCGGCTTCTACGCATCGATGAGCCAGATGGGCGTTGGTGGTGGCTTCGTATTGTCAATACCGACGCGGGTCAGTCTTACGCTTGGCCTGTGCCATATCGGTGCCACACGCTGATGCACGGTTCGAATCGCTATGGCTTGCAAGGTCTCAAGAATCTGGACCAGCTTTCGCCCACCGGGGCGGTGCTCGTGTCTGCGCCGCTGAAGATACAGGCGGGCTCGGGCAGTCCGCTACGGGTGCGGGCGCTTGTAACCGTGTAGCCGCAAAGCCGCAAGAGCGCCCTTATTCTGCGGCAGGCGACCGAGGTCGCGTCCGCAGCGTCTCGTCTCAATCCGGTGTTTATCGGCAAATGCGGGGCGCCGATTGAAAACCGCTAGCGCCTGGCGCGCTGCAAAATCAGCGATGAGCGCCGCCTGAACATCTTGCATCCCTCACGAACCCTACAACGAGGTCGGCAATGTTTTCGCCGCTGCCTGCAGAATCTTGGCCAATGCTTTGGTGTTCCCAAGGCGAGCCGTTGGGCCGGCGACCGATATCGCGCCTCGAACCTGTTCTCCGCTCATCACCGGCACCGCAACGCAGGTCAGGCCGTCGATCAGCTCTTCGGCATCGAGCGCGTATCCTTGCTTGCGGATTTGCGCCAGTTCGGCCTGGAGCTGCTCCTTTTTGACGATTGTGTTCGGTGTGAACCGTTCCAGCCCCTGATCGCAAACCCGCGAAAGCAATTTCGCTTCACTCGAAGCAAGCAGCACCTTGCCCACACCGGTTGCATGTAGCGGTCCGCGCCAGCCCACCTGGGAAAACATGCGAATCGGATGCGGGGAATCGACTTTCGCCAGATAGACGACACGATCACCGTCGAGCACCGCAAATTGAGCCGTCTCCCCCGTTTCATTGACGAGCTGATGCAATAGCGGCGTTACTCGCTCGGCGAATGCCGCCTCCGTGCCAGCATTGGCGTCACGAAAAAGCCCTGTCAGGCGAAAGCTGAGGCGATATGTCGTGCCATCCTGAACGACCCATTCCCGCTGGACCAACGTCTTGAGCAGCCGATAAACCGTGGCCCGCGGCAACTCGAGAGACTGCGCTATTTGGCTGACGCCAAGAACGCTGCCTGAGCTGGCCATCAACTCGACGAGACGGATGGCGTGCTCAACGCTATTGACCGTCGCGATTTCACCCATCGGCTCTCTCCCTCAATGGTTAGACGAAAACGCACTGCTTGCTGTCACGCAAGCCAGCGTCTATGATGTTCAATATTGATTCTATAGTGTTCATTATAGATACACAAGGAGCGGATGATGAGCGAATCGAACAGCGCGGCGCCGTGGATCGCGGCGGTAATCCAAGGGACGCCCATTCCTTTCGACCAGCGTCGAACTTTGGCCAAAGTCGAAAACCTGGTCGCATCGGCGGCGTCCGAAAGCGCCAAGCTGGTCGTTTTCCCTGAAGCGTTCGTGGGCGGTTACCCGAAGGGGCACGCGTTTGGATCGTACGTTGGCGGACGCAGCGACGAGGGAAGGGATGCCTATCGAGCGTATTGGGAGTCGGCGATCGACGTGCCGGGGCCGTGCGTGGATGAGCTCGCCGCTATCGCAGGGCGTCATGGCGTTCATATGGTGATCGGCGTGATCGAACGCGATGCTGGAACGCTTTATTGCTGTGTGCTTTTCTTCGGTCCGACGGGGGCCTTTCTTGGCAAACACCGCAAGCTGATGCCGACCGGCGCCGAACGCCTGATCTGGGGATATGGCGACGGCTCGACCATGCCTGTTCTGGATACCGCACTTGGCAAACTCGGCGCGGTGATCTGCTGGGAAAACTACATGCCCATGATGCGCACGGCCATGTATGCGAAGGGAATTCAGCTCTATTGCGCGCCGACAGCCGATTCGAGGCCGACATGGGTCGCGTCGATGCAACACATCGCCATGGAAGGTCGATGCTATGTATTGGCCAGCAACCAGTTTCTCCGGCGCAGCGATTTCCCTGCCGGTTATACGAGTCTGTATGGGGACGATCCCGAAGCGGTGGTTCAGGCTGGGGGTAGCTGCATCGTCGATCCGCTCGGGCATATTCTGGCAGGTCCTGCGTTCGGCGAAGAAGCCATTCTCACCGCGGAGATAGATCTGCGAAACATCGCGCGCGGCAAGTTCGATTTCGACGTGACCGGCCATTACAGCCGTCCGGACGTCTTTCGGCTGACGGTTGACGAGCGTCGTCAGGCGCCGGTGACGGTCATTCCTTCGACAGGCCAATACGAAGCCCATTGCCAGGAGTTCGCCAAATGATCACGAATGAAGACATCCGAATGGCCGCGCAGCGTATTGCGCCGTACATCCGCACCACGCCCGTCATCCGGCTGGAGGACAGTTGGTTCGACGTCCCCGGCGACACTTTCCTGAAGCTCGAGTCCCTTCAAGTCACGGGCTCGTTCAAGCCACGTGGTGCGTTCAATCGGCTGCTGAGTGGCGCGATTCCGCCCGCGGGTGTTATCGCGGCGTCGGGTGGAAATCATGGCATCGCTGTCGCCTACGCGGCTCAAAAGCTTGGCGCCCGTGCGGAGATCTATGTGCCGGGCCTTGCGACCGCGCTCAAACGCAAAATGCTGACCGATCTCGGCGCACAGGTCGAGGTCGCGGGCGAGAACTATGTCGAGGCACTCGCGGCCAGCGAAGCCCGGGCCGCTGAAACGGGCGCGCTGAGGGTGCATGCATTCGACGACCCCGTCACGGTCGCAGGACAAGGAACCATTGCGATCGAACTCGAAGCGCAAGTGCCGGACGTCGACACGATCCTTGTCTCCGTCGGCGGTGGCGGATTTATCGGCGGTGTCGCAGCGTGGTTTGGCGGGCGGGTCAAAATCGTCGCTGTCGAGCCGACGCAATGTCCCACGTTGAATCACGCATTGCTGGCCCGCACGCCCGTCGACGTCGATACAGGGGGCATCGCCGCGGATTCTCTTGGGTGTAAGCGGATCGGTGACGTGCCTTTTTCCGTTCTTCTGCCGACCGTGAGCGACTCGGTGCTGGTGTCGGACGATGAGATTCGGGAGGCGCAGCGGATCCTGTGGGAAAAGCTCAGGATTGCCTCGGAGCCCGGAGGCGCGACCGCTTTCGCGGCGTTGGTATCGGGCGCGTATGTTCACTCGCCCGGCGAGAAAATCGCCGTGGTTATCTGCGGAGGTAATGCCGATCCAGGGTCGTTCGCATAGAGCTGTTTCGGGCCTCGCCCATCGCGCGAAACCCGTTGCCTGACCTTACCGCCTCGCTCGCAGCGCTTTCGCGAGATCGGCCAGTCTATAGGGCTTCGGCACGAACGTCACGTCGCTCAATTGGCCGTTATCGTCGTGAAGCGGAGCGGGCAGGTACCCCGATGTCAGCACGACCCGGATGATCGGATACTGCGAGCGGACCAGACGCGCAAGGTCGAGCCCGCTAATGCCGTGGGGCATCGAAATATCGCTGACGACAACGCCGATGTCTATCCGATCCCTGAGGATTTCCACCGCCTCCGATGCGCTGCTCGCCGGCACCACCTCGTACCCGATGCTCACCAGCAGTTCCGACGCCAAGCCCAACACGTCGGGCTCATCCTCGACCAGCAGAACGGTCTCGGCCTTCGGTGCGGAAGGCACCTTCACCGGTGCCGCCGGCTCCGCGGCCGGCAGATACAGTTCAACTCGCGTGCCTTTGTCCAATTCGCTCGACAGTTGGACGTCGCCACCCGATTGCGCGATGAATCCGTACACCTGGCTGAGCCCGAGCCCCGTCCCCTTGCCGGCCTGCTTCGTTGTAAAAAACGGTTCGAACGCTTGGGCCAGCACATCGCTGTCCATGCCTGTCCCCGTGTCGGTGACAGAGACCTGTACGTAGCGACCGGCAGGCAGTGCCGGGGTTACCGCCGTGCCCGATTCGACTATCTGCGTGCGAATCGTGATCGTGCCGCCGTCAGGCATGGCGTCGACCGCGTTGACAACGAGATTGAGCAACGCCGCCTCGAAACGCGCTGCGTCGACAATTGCCAGGGCTGGCTGGGCGTCAAGAGAATACTCCAGACGAATGCTGCGATTGCCAGCGCGTGAAAGCATCGGCGCAAAATCGCGAATCAGTGCGTTCAACTCGTGCAACTGAGCCTGCAGCGGTTGTTGCCGCGCGAACGAAAGCAACTGCTGGGTGAGCGATGCGCCGCGGTCGATCGCCCGTCGCATCCCCTCGATCATTTTCCTGTCGATCGACGTGCGCGACTGGATCGCCAGTACTTCCAAACCGTTGGAAAGCACCGCGAGCAGGTTGTTGAAATCGTGCGCGACGCCGCCCGTCAAGCGCCCGATCGCCTCCATCTTCTGCGACTGGAACAGCGCCGCGTTCGCTTTCTCGAGCGCCAGCGCCGCTTCCTTGCGCTCGGTGATGTCGCGCGTCACTTTTGCGAATCCGACGAGAGAACCGTCATCGTCCCGGATGGCATCTACCACGACGTGCGCCCAAAAGCGGCTGCCGTCTTTGCGAATCCGCCATCCTTCGCGTTCGGCACGGCCGTCGCGCGCCGCGGTGGCCAGAATCTGCGCGGGCACGCCGGCCGCCTTGTCCTCGTCGGTGTAGAAACGCGAGAAATGCTCGCCGAGGATCTCCGACTGCTTGTACCCTTTGATCCGCTCCGCGCCGACATTCCAACTGGTCACGACGCCCGCGGGCGAAAGCATGAAGATCGCGTAGTCCGTGACGCCTTGCACCAGAATCCGGAACTGCTCCTCCGTTTCTCGCGTCGCGTCCTGCCTGCTGTCTGTCTGGCTCATGGTGGCAAATCCAGTCCGGGTGAAGGCATCGCTCTCGAGCAGATTCTACCGCTCGCATCCGCAAAGCTGCGCTCGGCAAACAATCTACAATTGGGTCCCTCGGGCCGCTCGCGAAGCGTGCGCACGCATAGCGTCCCGGCTCTGTCCATGATTACTACCCCCACTTGTCCTATGACACAAACCCTGCGCGACCTCACTTCCCTCGAAGCCCGTGTTCTCGGCGTCCTGGTCGAAAAGCAGCACACCGTCCCGGACACCTACCCGCTGTCGCTGAACGCTTTGACGGCAGGATGCAACCAAAAGACTGCGCGTTCGCCCGTCATGAACGTCACCGAATCCGAAGTCCAGACCGCGCTCGATGGTCTGAAGCGTCTGAGCCTCGTCATGGAAGCGAGCAGTAGCCGGGTCACGCGTTACGAACACAACATGAATCGCGTTCTCGGGATACCGAGCCAAGCTGCGGCGCTGCTGACCATTCTGCTACTGCGCGGCCCGCAGACGGCTGCCGAATTGCGACTGAACGCGGCACGTCTGCACGGTTTCGCAGACAACTCGTCGGTCGAGGCGTTCCTCGACGAACTCGCCGCACGCACGCCAGCGCTTGCCATCAAGCTGCCCTGTGCCCCCGGCGAACGCGGAAACCGCTGGATGCATCTGCTGTGCGGCGAGGTGAACATCGACGAAATGGCGGGCGTGCGCGAATTCACCGAAGCCTCGATCCCGTCCTCCGAGTTCGAGGCGTTGAGAGCCGAACAAAAGCGCCTGGCCAACGAAGTCAGCCAACTGCGGGCACTCGTGCAGCGCATGGCAGCCGAGTTGGGCATGCCGATCGACGACCCGGCACACGATTGAACTTCCATCGCCGAGGCTTGCTCATCGCTGAAACAACGCAGATACGTCGATGTCGGGGATTCGCTCGAGTTCGTCGCGGCGGCTGTCGCACGCTCGACGGATCATCGCGCCCGGTAAGACCCACACCATCACGGAAACGGCGGCGAGGCTTCCCAGTATCACGAACGCGGTCGGAAACCCGAGACGGCTGGCAAGCCATCCGCCCAGCAACGGACTGAGGCAGCCGCCGATGGCCTCGACGGTGAACAGCGCACCTTGGCCCAGATTGACTCGCCCGCTGCCGTGCAACAAATGGACGACCAGCGCCGGTATCGCGACGCTTTGCAGCCCGGAGCCCACGCCATCCAGAATCTGGACCGGCGCAATGCCCCAGGGTGTCGTCAGCCATGCGGCGATCAATCCTCTGACCGGCAGCGTGACGAATGTGGCGAGAATGACCCACCAGAATCCCCAGCGTCGGATGGCGCGATACGCATAGGCAGCGGCGATCAACATCACGACTTGTGAAATGACGAGGTTGGCCGCGGTGAGCTGGCTTGCGAGGCTGTGATGATCGGCCGCAACCGCAAGGCTGTATAGCGGCAGCATCGCGGAGTTGCCGAGGCTGAACGCTGTCAGCGCGATGGCAAGTAGCCGCAGCGGCCGGTTCTGCAACAGCACGCGCACGCTCTGCGCCCGCGCTTGCGAGCGATCTTTGTCGTCGTCATGCGCAAGGCCGCGTGCGTAGTGCCGATGGACCGCGCGCGAGGGAATGAGCAGCACCGATGCAATGCAAGCAACACCGAAGACGGCACTGAGCACGAACACATACGAGATGCCGAACCGCCATCCGGCCGCCCCGGAGAACAGGGCTGCCGCGATGTTGCCGGCATGATTCGCTACTTGGTTGCGGCTGTATTGCAGATCGAAGTTCTTTCGGCCGACCATCCCGAGTGTCAAGCCGGTCAACGTTGGACCCATGAGGGAACCCGCAACGGCGGTCGCGATCTGCGCCGATGCAATCGGCCAGTACCCGCGCGAAAGCCAGATCACGATCGCGGCGACGATCGTCAGTGCGCTGGCACCCACGACGAGGGAACGTCGATGGGAGATGGCATCGACAAGCGCACCCGCGGGTGTCGTGACGAGCATCGCGACAATCGCGCCCATCGTCAAGACGGAGCCGATCGTATCGGTGCGCCACCCGTGTTCCTGCAGATAAATGCCGAGGAAGGGGCCGGCACCCGCCTGGACATCGGCTGCAAAGAAACTGACCGCGAGTAGGGGGATGGTCGGCTTCACTCAAACGATTGGATTGTGGCGTTACCCCCCGGTAGAGCATCTATCGTGCCCGCTCGATGACCCGCCGGCCGGTACGTGGCGGTTGCCGCACTGGCCGCACGCTGGCTCAATTGCTTCCGGACTAAACTACCGCAAGCAACGGCAAGAATCGCTACCCGACGCCGGTGCGCGCGGTGCGAGGGAAAGTCATGGAACGGGAGCTTCGCGTGAAGGAACAGAGCCAAGCCGTACATGCGCTTCCTGTCAAGCTCAAGAAAAACGATACGATCGAGAGTGCGTTTCGGCGCATTGCCCGGAACTGCCTCGCACAGGTGCACGGTAACGAACGCGGCGTCGGGTCGGGTCATGATGCTTCGTGCGTTCATCAAATGCGCGTGGGCCTGCGACGCTTGCGTTCCGCATTCGATCTTTTCGAGGGTGTCGTTTCGACGCCATCTTTCTTGCAGGAAGAACTGCGATGGATCGCGGGCGAACTCGGTGCCGCTCGCGACTGGGATGTCATGCTCAATTCGACGCTGCGCACGGCGTTCGATGGTGCCCCAGGCGATACCGACACAGGCGCGGTGACGCAAGCGGCCGTGGACATCGGTAAGCGCAATCGCGCGGCCGCCGCAGCGGCAGTCGGCTCTGCGCGCTACACGCGGCTCGCCATCGAGTTGACGCGTTGGGTCGATGAGGCGGGGTGGCGCGACGAGATGAACGGCGACCAGCTCGCCGCACTCGATCGATCGATCGAGGCATTCGCCGGCGAGACGCTGCGCAAGCGGCATCGAAAGCTGGTCAAGCGTGGCCGGCACCTGCCGGATCTCGATGCGCAGCGGCGCCACCGCGCGCGCATTGCCGCGAAGAAACTGCGCTATGCCACGGAGTTCTTCGGTTCGCTCTATCCGAGCGAGGTCGTGCGCCATTACCTTCAGGCGCTCGGCAAGCTTCAGGACGACCTCGGCTGGCGCAACGATGTGGCGGTGGGAGAGGGCCTCCTCAAGGCATTGGCATCGGACCACGAGCAGACCGCGCCCGGTGTGGCGTATGCGAGAGGCTATCTCGCGTCGCGCGTTGCGGCGGATCACGATTCGCTGAAGAAGTTGTGGAAGCGCTTTCGTCGCTTGTCGCCCCCGCACTGAAGCCTGCCTGGCGCTTCGGTTGCGTCTCCCGAATCGAATGGTTATCGAGCCTGTGCAGTCGTCAGCAGGAGTCGATGCTCGGCCGGACCGGGCAGCAGTGCCGCCGATTCGCCGCGGACCCATGCGGGGTGGCCTGCGAGAAAGTACGGCGACATCGGGCTGCCCGATTGGCCGCCGGGCATCTCGAAGAGCGCATCGCGCTCATGCCCGGGCGATATCACGAACCGTTCCGACGCGCCGAACGACGGCGCCTGTACACGCGGCATGTTCGCGTCGCCGGGCAGCGGCTCGCGCGGAGCCATCAGCAGGCTGCGCAGCATGGGGAGCCACGTGGGTATCATCCGCGCGAACGGATGCCCAATCGCCGCGCGGTTGCGCTCGCCCCAGCGCGCATCGGCAAGCCGTGTGCCGTCGCGCGTGACGACCTCGATACTCCGATCGATCCGGTCGAGCACGAATGCGTGCCAGTCGGCAACGCCCGGCGGAAGCCACGCATGATGCTGCGCGAGCGCTTCCATCACCGCGAGCGAGCGCGAGGTCGCGAGCCGATAGCGAAAATTCGGATCGCGCTTGGCGAGCGTCTCGTCGAGGCGGCCGAACCATGCGTCGTACATCGCCGCATGGAGCGTGCGAAGCAGCGCGTAGCCCACCGCGTCGGCATCGGCACGGCCATTCCATTGCTCGAGCAGGCGTCGATACTCGGCGCGCTGCGGATGGCCGGCGAGCGCGTTTCCATCGAGTGCGTCGAGTGCGATGCGGCGCCATCGCTCGATCCAGAGCGCGCGATCGTCGATCTGCAGAGCGAGCATATCGCGCTCGGCGAAGTGCTCGTGCGCAAAAAGCGCGTCGCGGATTTGCGTTGCACGGGCGCCGACGTCGCTGCCTGCGTCGCCGATCGGTGATTGCGCGGCGCCGCTCAATTGTCGGCTGTTCGCGGTCCATAGGCGCGCTGCAGGCGGGTCGATGCGGCGCGGATAGTCGGTCGGATCGAGGTAGCCGTCCCACCCGCGGTACACGTTCGCGCGCACCGGTAAATCCGTCAGAGCGGGCGCCGCGGATGGCGCGGATGCCGGTGATGCAACGGCCCGGCGCGGCAACGGCCCGGCGAGCGTCCAGCCGATATGCCCGGCAGCGTCCGCAACGACGATGTTCTGCGTAGGGATTCCGCACGCCGCCGCGGCAGCCAGCGCCGTCGGCACGTCGTCCGCATCGGCGAGCCGGCCGAGCCCGAGATTCACCGCGCGCGCGTCGTGCGCGGCCCAGCGGATCGCATAGCTGTGCCCACCTGCCTGCAACATCGGCCCCCAGCGCGTATCGGCGACATCGAGTTCGGCGGCCGGCGCGCCGCGCACGTCGATCCGTTCGCGATGTACCCGCGCGCGCTCCCAATCGCCGTTCGGTGTGCGGTAGCGCAACGGGTCGTGTGGATCGACATCGAGTTCGACGACGTCGATGAAGTTGCCGTAGCTGTTCGTGAAGCCCCATGCGATACGGCCGTTGCTGCCGGCAACGATGCCGGGCGTGCCGGGCAGGCTGACGCCGGTCAATTGACGAACTACGCCGTTTCGATCGGGCGCGCGCAGCACGACGCGGTACCAGATATTCGGCAGCGACAGGCCGAGATGCATATCGTTGGCGACGATCGCCCGGCCGTCGAAGCTTGCATTCCGATTGATCGCCCAGCTGTTGCTGCCGATCATGGAGGTGTCCAAGCCCGACGCACCGGGATCGAGCTCAGCAGTGCGCAGTGGCGCCGCACGCAGCCAATCAGGTGGGGGCGGCGGTGTCGGCACGGCGGTGCTCGTCGACGCGGCATCGGGCGCCGGCGTCGAGTCGAGCGGCGCGTCCCAGTGGCTCGAGGTTGGCAGCAGAAATCGCAGCAGATCGGGCGACACGCGCTCGCTCAGTGCCGCGCGGGCCAGCGTGCGGCGCAGTTCGCCGTACTGCAGATCGAAGTACATCGCGTAGACGACCAGCAGCGTGTCTTCGGCACGCCAGGATTGCGGCTGGCTTCTGAGCATCCAGTACTCGAATGGCCGGCTGCGCAGCGATGCGAGCCCGTCGTTGACGCCTGCCGCGTAGCGTTCGAGCAGCGTGCGCGAGTTGGGGTCGAGCGCTGCGGCAATCTCGTGCGCACGGGCGCGGAACCGGTGCAACCGGTGAGTGCGGTCGAGTTCCACCGCGGCCGGCCCGATCAGTGCGGCGAGTTCGCCGGCCGCAACGCGGCGCAGCAGGTCCATTTGAAAGAAGCGATCTTGCGCATGGGCGAAGCCGGTGGCGTACGCGAGATCGGCGGAGCTGCCCGCGCTGATGGTCGGCACGCCGAGCGCGTCGCGCTCGATCGTGGCCTCGTGGCTGAGCGCGGGCGCCGGGTACGTGCCGTCGAGCGCGGGCAGGCCCGCGCGCAAGAGCGCGCGTCCGCCGACGCCGGCCAGCGCGAGCAGCGCCGAACCCGACAACACCGCGACGAGAGTGGCGCGAAGTATTCGGGAGGGCCTGCGCGGCCGTGCGACGCCAGGTGGCATGCCTTCAAGGCCCGGCTCGCTGACGCGCTTCACGACGTTGTCCGTCGTATAGCCCCTCTCTTTCATGAAGACATTTCCTCTTTGCGCACTCACGGCGTGGCGACCCGCGTGAACGTATCACGATTCGTCGAAACCGCGCGGGGAAGGGTAGCAATCGGAATGCCGCGCGGCGATCGTCGAGCGGACCGATGCCTAAAGGTTCACCGATTGTTGCCGATATGCGGTTAACGCCTCGCTTGCCTCGTCGGCCGCCATGAACTTACTCACGCAGTCCAACCGTTGCCAGCACCCAGCGCTTGCAGACCGAAAGGCGATCTGAAGTGCGACGAATCGGTATCGCCCTCGGCGTGGCGGCGATGGCCGCACTGCTTCTGGTAGCGCTGTGCGGCTACCGGCAGCGGCCGTCTGTGCCGGCGAGCGCGCCGAGACCGGCCGCCACGACCCTCACCGCATTGATCTGGGCTCCTGACTGGCCCCAGCAGATGCTTCAGATCGCGGCCGAGTTCATGCGGCTGAACCCGGATATCCGCGTGAACGTCCAGTTCATGATTGGCGACACGGTCGAGGACAATATCAAGCCGCGAATCGCATCGGGCAATCTGCCCGATCTCGTCAGTGTCAACCCTAATGCCTATGCAGCCGAGCTGGCCGACGAGGGGGTGCTTGCCGATGTTGGCTCGACCGCGGCGTGGGCCAACATGCTCGGTCCGTTGAAGGAGGACTGGACCAGTCGCCAGGGCAAGGATTTCGGCATATCCGGCGGCGTGGCGACGACGCCGATCTATTACAACAAGGCCATATTCGCAAAAGCCGGAATCAAGAATCTGCCGACGGATTTCCGAGCGTTCCTGCTGGTCTGCGAGCAGCTCAAGCGCGCGGGGTTCGTACCGATCATGCTCAACGGCGGGTTTCCGAACATGCTCGGGAACGGCCCGTTCGCTTCAGGCTTCGCCAACGATGTCGCGGCACGCGAGATCGGCTGGAAGCGGAAGATCGGCGACGGCTCGCTCGATCTGAATACTCCAGAGGTGGCCGACATCTTTGCCAAGATGCTGCTGTTGGCCGACCGCGGATACGTGCAGAAAGGATTCATGGCCACCGATTACGATGGCGGCATCCAGCTTTTCAAGCAGGGCAAGGTCGCGATGGTCTTGCATGGCAGTTGGGCAGCCGGTCTGCTCCTGCACGGGAACCCATTCCAAGTCGGTGTTTTCATCCCGCCCTGGAACGCGCCCGGCAAGCTCGTCGTGCCCGTAATGGGCAGCGAAACCGGGTTTGCGGTCTGCGAGACGCCGCGCAAGGCGGCCGCCATGCGTTTTCTCGAATTCATCGCCGGAAAAGGTTTTTCCATTCTCCAACGAAAGCGCCACAACATTCCGCCGTTTGAGCATGTGACGGGACCGATCGTGACCGATCAGATCATGATCGACTACACCAACAGGGTCGGCCGCTTTCCCGTCACTTCGAGCCCCTACTATTCGGTGCTACCTTCGAACTCGATCGAGGAGTTGCATCGGCTGATGCAGGATGTGCTACTCGGAAAGATGACGGCCGCGGAAGCGGCGACGCTCCTCGACCAGTCAGTCAAGAATCAGGCAACGATGCACTATAAATGAACCCAATCATCGTTCCGCTGCGACGCATGTTCGCCTACCTTTCGCTGGATGTACTGCGCCGCGTCGAGATCCGCTACCGGCTGATGACGGCATTCGTCCTGCTTTCACTGCTGCCTTTGCTGATTTCGGGCTACATCTCGTATGCCGAATCCACGGCCGCAATCAAGGAGAAGGCGGAGATCTTTTCGAAGGAGGCGGTCAGGCAGGTATCGAAGAATATCGAATTGGAGATGGCGCAGATCGAGACCGAAAGCACTCATCTCATGCTGTCGGACAGGGTCCAGGATAGTCTCGTCAAAGCCGTCAGCGGTTCGGCGAAAGAACAAAGCGGGGCGCGGGAGCAGGTCACGAAGCTGTTGCTGGAACGCTATGGCTCGATGGATTTCATCAACCAGAAGTATCTGCTCGACAATCGCGATCGCATCATGGACACGCAGGCATTCGCGCTGCTGACCCACGACGTGATGCACTTGGTGGAGCGCGCCCGCAGCCTCAACGGGCGTCCGTACTGGGGCAGCCACGACATCGGCAGCGGGCGGCGGGATCTTGCCATGGCGCGAGCCATTATCGGTAAAAGCGGCAATCACCAGATCGGCAGCCTGGTTCTCATCATTCGTCCCGAACACTTCTCGGCGATCTTCAACGAATTCGCCGTAGGCAGCGGAACCCAGATTTGCGTTTTCGATGCCGGCGACAATCGCATCGTTCTGCGCGCGGGCGGAGCTTCGAGCGACCTCGGTGGCCTGGCTCCGCCCGAGCTGGTCAAGAAGATAGCCAACCGGCAACCTAATCGCAGCTCGAACGGTTTCATCGATTTCACAGGCAACGGTGGCGGCCACTACCTTGCCACGTACACGGGAATACCCGGTACTTCGTGGTTCGTCATCAGTGCGATTGCCGAACAGAAGCTGACTGGGGAGGCGCAGTCCGCCCGCAACGAAATCATACTGGTCGGCATATCGGGTCTTTTGCTTTCGATTTTTCTCGCCTACTTCATTTCGCACAGCATTACAGGGCCGCTGAACGAGCTCGTACGCAAGATGGACGATACGGGCAACGAGGCAGGGGCGGGCGCCGACGCGTTGGCGCAGGCAAGCGGCGATGCGCGTTGCGTCGACGAGTTGGGAAGATTGGCGCAACGGTTCGAACGGATGAGCGCCGCGATCGGCCAGAAAATCCAGAAGATCAATGAAATCAACGCATCTCTCGAGGAGACCGTCGCTGATAGAACGGTTGCGCTGACGAGGCGGGAACGGGCTTTTCGGACCCTCATCGAAAACTCGCCGGACACGATCACTCGATACGACCGGGATTTCCGCCGCACTTACGCCAATCCGGCCTTTTGCGCGATGGCTGGATGCACGCTCGAAGAAGCGCTCGGCAAGCGGCCCTCCGAATTTCCGGGCGGCGCGGACACGCTGCGCTACGAATACAAGATAGGCGAAGCGATTTCGTCCGGGAAAAGGACGCAATTCGAATTGAAATGGAAGGGCGAGAATGGGCGGGAGCAATGCTCGCACATTTCTCTGACGCCGGAAATCGACTCCTCGGGCAACGTCAGTTCCGTGCTTGCCATCGGCCGCGATCTGTCGGACCGCTTGGTGTTCGAGGAAACCATCTGGAAGCAAGCCAATTTCGATGCATTGACCAGATTGCCCAATCGTCAGATGTTTCATAACCGCTTGGAGCACGAGGCGCGGTTATCCGAAAGTTGCGGCAAGCAAATGGCGTTGATGTTGATCGATCTCGATCGCTTCAAGGAGGTCAACGACTCCCTCGGACACGACAAAGGGGATGTTTTGCTGATCGAGGCCGCCCGGCGAATCAGCTCGTGTGTCCGGGAGTCGGATACGGTCGCCCGTCTTGGCGGCGACGAATTCACGATCATTTTGCCTAGACTTGACGACACGGCAAGTGTCGGAGCGATTGCGGGCGCGATCATCGAGAAGCTGGTCGAGCCATTCGATCTGGGTTCGGACGAGGCTTTCATTTCGGCGAGCATCGGCGTGACGATCTATCCTGACGATGCGGCCGAGCTCGACGTGCTGTTCAAGAATGTCGATCAGGCCATGTACTCGGCTAAAAATGCCGGGCGCAACCGCGTCGGCTACTTCACGCCCGATCTGCGCGTCGCCGCGCAAAAGCGCCTTCGCTTGACGAGCGATCTACGGGCCGCGATCCAGGGCAATCAGTTCCAGGTCTACTATCAGCCGATCGTCGATCTCGCGACGGGGGAGATCCGCAAGGCGGAGGCGCTGATCCGCTGGCTGCATCCCGAGCGCGGGATGGTGAGCCCTCACGACTTCATTCCGTTGGCCGAAGAAACGGGCCTCATCGTCGCGATCGGCGATTGGGTCTTCAAACAGGCGGTGCAGTGCGCACGGCAGTGGCGCGACCGCTTCGACCCGGCGTTTCAGATCAGCGTCAACATGTCGCCCGTGCAGATTCGACAAGACAGCCAGGTTTGCGCTCACTGGTCCGATTATCTTGCGCAGGAAGGCATGCCCGGCCAAAGCATCGCCGTTGAAATCACCGAGGGTCTCTTGCTCGATGCCGAGCTCAACGAAAAGCTTTTGACGTTCCGCGACGCCGGAATCCGCGTGTCGATCGACGACTTCGGCACCGGCTATTCGTCATTGGCTTATCTGAAGCGATTCGATATCGATTACCTGAAAATCGATCGGTCGTTCGTGCACAACGTTGGATTCGACGGCAACAATCAGGCGCTTTGCGAGGCCATGGTGGTCCTGGCGCACAAGCTGGGATTGCAAGTCATTGCGGAGGGCGTGGAGACGACGGAGCAGCGCGATTTTCTGCGTGCCATCGGGTGCGACTTCGCCCAGGGTTTCCTATATTCGCAGCCCGTTGCGCCCGGGCAGTTCGAAGTGCTCGTATGGCCGAGCTTCGGCGAGCAGGCGGGCGCCGGACGGCTGCTTACGGAGTGGCCGATGTAACCGGTGTTGTGACCTTGACTTCGTCCCGGGGGGAACTAGATTCCAACCAGCTACTCGAGCTACGCGTCGCTCGAGACAAGAAAGGGGGGCGATCATGATCCCGTGGGAAATCGAAGGCACCGAATTGATCAGCTGCAATTGTTCATACGGTTGCCCTTGCCAGTTCAGCGCAACGCCTACCCATGGCTTTTGCGAAGCGATGGGGGCCATTTCCATCAGCAGCGGTTATTACGGCGACGTGCACCTGGACGGCGTCAAGATCGCGGTCGTTTTTCAGTGGCCGGGGCCCATTCACGAGGGTAAGGGGAAATGCCAGCCGGTCGTCGACGAGCGGACAAGCCCCGAGCAACGCGAAGCGATTCTGAAAATCATGACGGGGCAGGACACCGAGCCGTTCGCAACGATGTTCTCGGTCTACGCCTCGACGCTCGAGCAGGCATTCGATCCGATCTTCACGAAGATCGAGTTCGACGTGGATGTCGATGCCAGGCGTGGGCGCGTTCATGTCGACGGGGTATTCGATCTCGTTGGGGAGCCGATTCGCAATATCGTGACCGGCGCCGAGCATCGCGCCCGGATCGATCTACCGCAAGGTTTCGAGTATGAGATGGCCGAGATCGGCTCGGGCGCGGGCCGCTCCGAAGGCAATCTCACGCTCGACTTCAAGGGCACTTATGCGCAGTTCGCGCGGCTGCACATGAACAACAAGGGCTTGATCCGGCATCGCCCTGCCGCATGAGCCGTATCGACGATCTGCTTCGGCGCGAGCGCGCCATCACCGCGTTCGGCTTGATTGCGGTTGTCGCGTTGTCGTGGTCCTATCTCTGGTCTGGCGCGGGCATGGGCATGTCCGCGCTGCGCATGACTTCGATCGCACTGTTTCCCCACCTCTTGACCGATCGGGCGGGCAGCATGGATCCCTCCTTGCCGACCGCGATTCTCATGTGGTGGACGATGATGATCGCGATGATGACGCCCAGTGCCGCGCCGCTCGTCCTGTTGTATCGACGCGTATTACGGCACTACGGCGCTGCCGGGACGGGTACGGCACTGCCTTCGCTCATGCTGTTGGCCGGCTATCTGGCGACGTGGCTCGCATTCTCGATCGGCATGGCGTTGCTGCAGAACATTTTGCAGCCGACAGGGCTCATGTCCGACATGATGCTTTGGTCGCGGAGTGCGTTGTTTTCGGCGATCGTGCTGGTTGCTGCCGGGCTTTATCAATTCTCGCCATTCAAACGTGCATGCCTCGCGCAATGCCGGTCGCCGGTGAATTTCCTCATGACGCATTGGCGCCCCGGTGTCTTCGGTAGTTTGATGCTCGGGATGCGCCACGGCGCTTATTGCGTGGGGTGCTGCTGGATGCTGATGGCGCTGCTGTTCGTTGGCGGAGTCATGAATCTCGTCTGGATCGCGGCGCTCTCGTTTTTTGTGTTCGTGGAAAAGCTTTTGCCTGGCGGCGAGTACGTGGGACGCGCGCTGGGTGCGGTGTTGATCGTTTGGGCGGGGGTGACGTTGGTGGTGTGACCGGCGAACGTCTTCAATGCGAGCCCGGTAGCGTTACGTCGTAGTCCGGGTCGTCGTACGCGTCCAGCGCTGCAATTCGGAAACGACCGCCTCGAACGAAGGCCGGCTCGCGGCGTCTTCGCTCAGACACGCCGCCGCGAGCGCTTCGAGTCCGCTCGCCATAGGCGCCGTGCGCTCGGTGCAGCACGCGATCAGCTCTTCGAGCAAATAGCCGAATGCCCGCACCTCCAGCCGTTGCAACGCCGACCCAAGTCTTCGATCCGCGGTGTCGTACAAAGACGCCGCCCCGAAGTCCCCCAACAACGCGCGCCCGCCGCCGTGGTGCAAGATGTTGTGCGCATAGAGATCGCCATGCATGATCCCGCGCTCATGCAGATGTCGAGCAGCCGACGCAATGCCATAGGCGATATCACATGCCACAGCCGCATCGACCCGTGCATCGGCCGGATATATGTCGCGTGTGCACGAATCTAGGCTCGGCGGCCCAGCCAGATTGGCGAACGCAGGGTCGATCAGCTCCATGACCAGGCCGTGCTGGCCCATGGGGTGGCCCGTTACTCTACCGAGCACAGGAATCAGATTCGCGTGGCGTCCCGCATGAATGCACGCGGCCATCTCCCGGTCCGGCAAACCGTCGCTCGTGACGGCGCCTTTGAAAAGCTTCACCGCGACCGATCGCGCATCGCGCTCCTCACCTTGAACAAGCAGCTTGGCGCGATAAATGATGCCCGATGCGCCTTCGCCGAGCTTTTCATCGAGGACGAGCGATTCCCATTGAATATCGGCGATCGTCGTTTCGGCCGAGGCCGCTGCTTCGAGCGATGCGCCGAACGGGTTGCCGGCGTAGGCCAGCCACGACAGGCGGGGCAAGTCGGCGAGCCACTCGGGTAGCGCTGCCAGCCGATTCGCCGAAAGACGCAGAAGTTCGAGCCGGGTGCAGGCAGCCATTTCGTCCGGCAGCGCGCTGAGCCGGTTACCCGCAAGCATCAACTTTTGCAGCAGCGAACACTGTCCAAGTTCGGCTGGCAGCACCTCGACCTCGTTGTCCGTCAGAATCAGCCAGCGCAGCTCACGCGGCAGCGATTTGGCCGATACGCGGCGTATCCGATTCGCCTTGAACCCGACCATGCCGAGTTGTCGGCATTCGCCAAGGACATCGGGCAATTCGGTAAAGCGGTTACTCGAGGCGAAAAGGATGCGCAGTTTCGTTAGCCGGGGCAAATCGTCAGGCAGCGTCGACAGTGCATTTCCCGAAAGATCGAGGACTTCGAGCGTCTCGGCAAGCGAGAAAATTTCGCGCGGGAACTCGGTCAGCCCGCAAGCAAGCTTGAGTTCCCGGGCTCCGATGAGTTGTCCGGCCTGCAGTTGTTCAAGGGAGGCATTCACTATGGCAAGCGGTATCCGAAAAGCGGGCGATGGGTCGGCGCAACGCCGCCCATTCTACTATTGGACGATCGGCCTTCGCCTCCGGGGGCGCGGTTGCCCGCCTCAATCGGCAACCCGCCCCGCATAGGCGATGCAGCGCCGAGCGAGCACCTCCGTGGGATCCACGAGTTGCGCACGCCGCCCCGCTCGGCCGATGAATACCCCGCTGGGCACCAGCAACGGAAGCTCGGTGCATCCGAGAATCATGACTTCGATGCCTGCGTCGAGCAGCCCCTCGATGGCCGCGCGAATGTCGTCCTGACATTGGCCGGTAGTAAAGCCCGCTTTCACCCCTTTCTCGCCGTAGATGGCGGCCATCACGCGCGCCTGGAGTGCCGGCTCGGGCGCAACCTGATTCAACCCGGACGCCGCGAGCGCTGTCCGATAGACACCGCTTTCGATCGTGCCCGAGGTGGCCAGCACGCCGATATTGCGCACAGAGGGAAACGTCTCGCGCAGATAGTCGACCGTGACACTCAGCATGTTCACGATCGGTATCCCAAGATACGGCTCGATGCGATCGACGAACGCGTGGGCGGTGTTGCAAGGAATCGCGATGATGTCCGCTCCCCCGTCCTCGAGCTTTTTGCATGTCGCATAGAGAGACACGGTCGGGTCGGCGCCGTCGCCGATCAGGTTCGCCGTCCGGTCCGGAATCTGCGGGTTATGCTCGACCAGCAGCTTGATATGGTCTTGATCGCGCGAGGCCGGCGTATGACGGACGATCTTGTTCAGGAAATCGACGGTGGCGGCCGGCCCGACCCCACCGACTACCCCGACCTTGAACACCGGCGACGGTGAATCGAGGCATCCCGACACGATGTATTGCGCATACGCCATGTTGGAATCGATGACCGGGACGGCGCCGGCCGCGATCGAATCCGGGAGAAGCGGAATCTCCGTCATGCCGGGCACGATGACCTCCGCACCCTGGTCCGCGAGGTCCAGGCATGCGCGGCGCAGCAGTTCGACCGGACGTCCGTGCAGATTGCCGCGTTTGATGCCGTCGCGTCCGTAGACGGCTTGCGTCACGAGATCGATACCCTCGTGCAAGCGGGGGTGCAGCACTTCGAACTGCGGCGCGCCAAAGTATCGTTCGAACAATCGATGTTCGCGCGTGTAATCCGATGCCAAAACCCCGATACGCCGAGCATGGAGCTGCTCGTTCCGTACATGGCTGCGGACCGCCTCGACGATGTTGGCAATCCGCAGATTCGTGTTCTCGTTCAGTTCGTCGATGAACGTATGACTGAGAAAGCATGGCAGTACGATCGTCGTCACGCCGCGTTTTTCGAAATCGCGAATCATGTCGAAGATATAGAGCTTGCGTGCGGTTGTCGCGGCACTGCCTGTGCCGGAACACCGGAACGGATACTGCTCGAAGATCGCGTCGGCATGATCCGCGTCGGACGCGGCGGGCGTTGCCTGGGCAAGCTTGAAGAAAACGTCGGCGCCGGCCAACGGGCCCAGGCCCCCGATGACCCCATATTTGCGTCGCTTTTCCGGCATTCGCGTGATCATCGTATTTCCGCCGCGCGCCGATCGAATTGTGCTTCGTCCGATGTGCCGGGACGCGCCTTTTCCCATTTGGCGATGACAGCCGTCGCAACGCTATTGCCAATGACGTTGGTCATGGTACGGCCCATATCGAGCACCTGATCGATGGCGAGAACCATCGCCACGCCGGCGGCAGGCAAATGGAAAAGCGGCGCAACGGCAGCCACGACGACCACCGATCCGCGAGGCACGCTCGCCATGCCTTTACTGCTCAGCATGAGAATCAGCAACATGAAGATCTGCTGCGAGAGCGGCATCTGAATGCCGAACGCTTGAGCAATGAAAATGGCCGCGAACGCTTGATACATCATCGAGCCATCGAGATTGAACGCGTAGCCCAGCGGGAGCGTGAAGCCGACTACCTTTTTATCGACGCCGAATTTTTCGAGTTGCTCGGTCAGGGCCGGATACGCTGCTTCGCTGCTGGCCGTCGAGAATGCGAGCATCGCCGGCTGGCGTACCGCTTTGAGCAAAGCTCCGATACGCCGCCCGAGAAAGAGATAACCGAGGCCGATCAGAATGGCCCACAGCGCGAACAGCCCCAGATAGAACGAGCCGATGAGCTTCCCGTAGGTATAGAGCACGTCGAGACCGCGTAGCGTGACTGCGGAAGCGATGGCCCCGAAGACGCCGAACGGCGCGGCGCGCATGACGTAATCGGTCAGCCGCAACATGACGGGGACCATTCCATCGATCGCCTGGATGACGACGGCGACGCGGGGATCACGCTTCAGCGCGCCCAGCGCGAGACCGAGAAAAATAGCGAATACGAGGATCTGCAAGATATCGTTGCGCGCCATCGCGTCGACGAGGCTCGTCGGAAATGCATGCGTGATCACGTCTTTGGCGTTCAGTGCCGATGTGTTGAGCCCGGTGCTGACTTCGCCGGCGCCCGCGATCAGGTGAAGACCGGCACCCGGCTGCAATGCGTTGGCTATCAGGAGTCCGAGACTCAGCGAGACCAGGGAGGCGCAGATGAACCAGCCGATCGAGCGCAGGCCGATGCGGCCGACATCCTGACCGCCGTCCATACCGGCGAGCCCCGATACGAGCGTGGCAAAGACGAGCGGCGCAATGATCATCTTGATCAGCCGAAGAAAAATGTCGGTGACGATCGAGAAGTATCCGGCGACGGTCTTCAGCGTGGCCGCATCCGAAAAGCCCGTATGGCAAAGATAACCAGCGATGACGCCGAGGAGCATGCCGGCTGCGATGCTGAGGGTAAGTCGATTTTTCATGGGTCCGTCCGTGGTTGGCGCGGCAGCGTCGCAGGACGACCGGCTCGCGCGGAGAAGGCTGAGCGGACGCTGGGCCAAGGCGTCGCGTTCAGCACACGAACGGATGGTAGGCGGGTCAAAAAAGCCGGCGATGCGGCTCCGACATGTGCCTATGCGAAATTCGCATAAGCCGGGAAAGCCCTATCCGAGGGCGGCGGCTCCCGCGCGCAGATGGTGCCAAAGCGTATCGAGAAACTCGCTGCGGTTCGACGAGTCCCGGTAGACGCGCAATTCGATCTGCAGATGCCAGGCGGTGCCTCCGGCCGGCACGAGGTCCCCGGCCGCGAGTTCGGCGGTAATGGCGCTCTTGGGCAGCCAGGCCACGCCTTCGCCTTCGACGACGAGTTTCTTGAGCACTTCGGCCATGTCGGACTCGTAATGCAGTTGGAGCGCCGGGGCGTCCGACGCCCTCGCGAGAAGCAGCGCCAGACAGCGCCCGAAGTAGCTCGTATTCGTGTACGAAATGAGAGGAAGCGGCTGCTTTTTCGTGCCGGGCAGGCGAAAGAGCGGTGCAAGGCGCGCGTTCGGTCGGCTGATGGGCATCAGCGTATCGATCCCGACGGTCACGTGCTCGTACCGTGCGGGATCGAGGTGCAGCGGCAGCTCCGGATGGTGATAGGCGAACATGAGCTCGCAATTGCCATTGACGAGCATCAGTATCGAATCATGGACATTCGTGGGAATGACGCGTGCGCGCACATCGCCGAGGCGGGCGGACAGCGCCTTGAGCCAGGCCGGCAAAAAATTGAGCGCGATCGTGTGACCCGCGGCGATTTGCAGACTTTTGCCCGCGATGCGCTGTTCGGTACGGATGATCGCCCGCGTATCGAACAGCTTGGCGAGAATATCGTCGGCTACCTCGCGAAACAGCTGCCCGGCCGGTGTCAGGACAGGCGGAAAGCTGCTGCGATCGATCAGCTCCGCGCCAATCCATTGTTCGAGAGACTGGATGCGGCGGCTGAAACCCGACTGCGTCACATTGCGAAACTCGGCCGCCCGCGAAAAGCTTTGATATTGCGCGAGGGCGATGAAATCCTCGATCCACTTGATTTCCATGGCTGACTGTCGGGGCGGGAGGGGCGGAAGGGCCGCTTGGTGCGAAGGCTCTCATTATGCACACGTTCCCCCCGAGTCAACGGTGGCCATGGGCCGTGGCGCATCACGCGCTGAACGGCATGCAGCACTGAGCCGGGGCGAGCGGGTCGCTCAACTGGGCTTCGAACGAAGTGAAGAGCGCCTCTTCGAGCACGTTCCAGTGCGCACCGTGCCGAAATGGCGCGGAGTGCGCATGCCAGCAGGAAACGGCGGCCTTGTCGCCGAATTTCTGTGAAGCCAGCGCGACCAAGCCCCACGGATAGTCATGTGCCGGCAAGTCGAGCCATGCCTGGCAATTTTGCTTCATCCAGGTTGCATAGAACGCGGCGCTGGTGTGTCCGGGGACGCCGATATCGGAGAGGATCGGAAATATCTGCGCGACAGCCGTCGGATAAAAAGACTGGTCGGCCAGATGCTGCGTGCTGGGCTCGTACTTCCCCGAAGACCAGAACACCTTGACGATGGCGCTCGAGAGCCGGTCCGCCTGGCTTCGCCACTTTCCCGCGCCGCGGGCGTCGCCGATGCGCGCGCGATAGGCGCTCAATGTCCGCATTGCGTCATGGACTTCGACGTTATCCATCAGCAACGCGACGTGCAGGGTCGACGATATTTGATAAACACCTGTCTTTGGATCGTAAAGGCGTGCCAGATAAGCGGTCGACTTGTCCAGGCTCGACTGCCAATTGGGCGGCATCTTGGGAGATGGCGAATAGCGGGTCAGCAGTTCGATCCATAGCGCAAGTGCCGAATCGTCCGCATCGGCGTGTGCGCACGACGCGATGTTCCCGTTGCGCTCGCAAAAGCGGTCGAACGTTCCGTCGGCGTTTTGCCGTGGCATCAGCCATTCGATCCATTTGAGCGCGGCGCTTCGCACATCGGCGTGCGCGGCGTCGGCACTGATCAGTGCCTTGGCTGCGAAATACGGATCCACGACATCGCCGTGCAGCAGCACGGTGATGGCACCGTCGGGCCGCTGGTAGCCGAGCAGGAGGGGCTCGGCTGCGGGCGTGGGTGCGGTGAGCAGGCACGAGGACACGATCGAGGCTATGCCAGTGCGCAACAGTCGGAGCCCCATCCGCCCATTCGAGCGGTATGAGGCGCTTGCCGCCAGCGGCGGCGGAACAGCAAAGTATTTATGGCGCATTGATCAAGGTCCCGACGAGGTTGTTGGCAATGGGGCTGCCAAGTCCGGTGACATAGTCGTATCCGGGCACGGCCGTGCATAACGCTCCGCACGAGCCGTTGGTGCCCGAGAGGATGTCGTGGTAATTCGTTGCGGATGCGGTAGCCCCAGCGCCGTACACCATTCCATTGATGGTGCTCACGGCGTTCAGGGTCGTTTTTCCATTGGCGACGCGTACCCCGTTCGCGATCGCGAGCAGGCCTGACCATTGCGGCGCCCCGGCGCTCGTGCCGCCAACGACGAACCAGCCGGTTTGCCCTTGATAGCCGTAGGCGTCGTACACTGCGAAGCCCGATGCCGGGTCCGCACTGTATGCGACATCCGGCACGCCGCGCGCACCGATCGAATCGCCTGGAATGGCGAAACTCGACTGATAAGCGGGTTCCGCCTCATAGGCGCTTTGTCCTCCGCCGCTTCCGGACCACGCTTTTTCTCCGAGGTAGTTTCCGCTGGCGTCGACGCTGATCGAGGTTCCGCCTACGGCGAGCACGTACGGAGATGCCGCGGGGTAATCGATGGTGGCGCCTCCGTCGCCCGATGCGGCGACGAACGAGACGCCGTTGGCACTGATGAACTGCCCGTCATACTGCGTTTCGGACAAAAACTCCGGCCCGCCCCAACTCATCGCCACGACGTTGGCGCCCGCACCGCGCGGCTTCGGCGCTACCGCCATCGCGACGGCACTCATGAGGTCCTGGAAGCTGTTGGATGCGGCTTCGACCAGCACGATCTTCGCCTGTGGGGCGATTGCGTGCGCCCATTCGACGTCGAGGGAGCTTTCGAGCGCCCAGCCCGGATCCGCCCGCAGGCGGTGTCCGCTGATGCCGCTGTATAGCTTCGAGAAGCAGCCGTTCCCGGACGTGCATGCCGGCAACCCGAACGTGTTGTTGAACACCTTCAGGCTCGATTCGACATCGGGATTGTCATATGCGTCGACGATCGCGATCACCTGACCGCTGCCTAGGCCGCCTTGGGGTAGCTGGTCGATGCCGTAGAAGTGGCGAATCTGCTGCGGCGATAGACCGTTAGGCCCCAGGGCCGTATTTCCATGCACATGAAACGGCGGCCGGGCGTAGCCGACAGGCGGACGAGCGGATTGTTGCGCGAGCACCGATTGAGGGCAGAAGAAGGCGGCCGCACAACCGATCAAAATCGACGAAACGCGTCGGAACGAGCTTTGCATGAGGCAGCCTCCAAAGATTCCCAACACCAGGTGGCGCGCTCCCGCCACATAACCGCGGGGAGCGCGCCAGTGAGTGAACGCACGCGCTCAGGGAGCCTTGGCGCTCGTAAAGGTCAATGACGTTCCGGCTCCGGCGATCACGAGCCAGTTCGTCGCATCGGTGGCCACGACGGTTGCCGAGCCGCTCGTGACGATGGGCAGCAGGTAGGCGGACTTCGGCAGAAGCCACGTCATGTCCTGAAGTCCCGCTGGATTGGAAGCATTGAACGACCACCCGGCTCCGGTGTCGTTTGCCGCCCAGGTAGTCTGCAGACGGCGCTTGCCGAACTTCGCGAGATCGTCGAACTTGTACCACTTGAACTGGCCTGCGGCGGCAAGCTGATTGGCGTACGTGAATATGCTCGCAAGCGTGTTCGTATAGAAGATTGCACCCTGCGGATGCATGTACACCATTCTCGTCGTGCGGTTCGCCACATTGAAATTCATCAGCGAGAGGTACCAGTTGGTGACATCGGTGGTCGGTACGTTGTACTGCTGGAACTCGTCGAACGTCGCGTACACGCCAAACGGCGAGACGGGAATCGCCCAGATATTGGGCGTCAGCAACGCACCGTTACGATAGGCGCGCGTCGGTCCCATCCCCGTATGTCCCGTAAAGTAGTAGCTGGAGTAGCCGTTGTTCTGCAGCCAGGCGATGGCCCACGTCGGTGCATTGCCCTCCGGCGCGGCCCACTCGATGTCGGGCGTACCGTCCACCTTTTGCATGGCGGAGTGATTGAGTACCAGGTATTGCTCGAACGTGCTCTCGTTGGTTTCGCTCGCGTTGAAGCCCCAGTAATCGTGCATCCAGCCGCCTTGGCTGCCGACGTTGTGCCCCAGCTTGATCAGGTAATGCATCAGGTTTTGTGCTGACGAATTATTGAGAATATTGATTCCCAACCCGTCGCCGACGGTCACGCTGTCCGGGCCGGCCGTGACCGAAATGGTAAATGGACCGTTCTTCCATACGTTGTAGTTCTTCAGTTGCTGTGCGGGCTGAATGGCATCCTTCTCGCAGAAGTGCCAGTCGATGATCATGCCGCCCAGGGCTTTCGGCTGCAGCGAGAGCATTGGCATATGCAGGAGGTCGACCGCGAAGTAATTCAACATGCCGTGCAGCGGCATCCCGTCCGTCTGTCCCTCCAGATAGGAGAGCGGCATGTTGACGAAAAGCACCCCTCCGTTGCCATATTGTTGGTAACCCGCCACGAGTCCGAAATTCGGCGAAGTCAACAGCGTGGTGCCGTTGTAGGTCCCTTGCGTGACGAAGCTCGGGTAGGTCAGGAACCCATAGACGTAGCCGGAGATGCCTTCGAGCACGTCTGCCGTCGCGGCGGTACTCGCCAATGGCGCCGCAATCTTGAGCGTCGTCGTCGTAGTCGTCGTCGTGGTCGATGTAGCCGAGTAGGTGCCGTGCTTGACCGACGGACCGGTTTTCACCGCACCGAGATTCAAGCTGGTCGCGCTCACCGTTCCGGTCGAAGTCGTCCGGTAGTTGAAATAGGCTTGATGGTTATACCCTGTCAGCCCGCCGGGGTTCGACAGGCTCGGCTGGAGAAACAACGATTGTGTGGATGTCTGCAAAGACGGTGTAGTGGTTGTCGAGGTCGAAGTCGCTGTCAACGTCGTCGCGGCCGCTGTGGTGCCACTGCCGTTCCAGGTCATGGATTTCCCCGGCGGGACCAGCAGCGTACGCAACGTGCTGCCCATCCCCGTCACGGGTCCGAGGCCGATCATGTTGCCGAGAAGCGAGTCATAGAGCACGTAGTTGACGCCTGCCATGTCGCTGAATCTCGACTGCGGTATCGGGTAAAAGCCGGCCGCGTTCAGGGCGCCGAAGTCATAGACCAGCATGACGCGGCCGCCGTTGAGCGCATAGCTGTGAATCGCGCTCACGAGCGTGTCGTCGGCGGTGGTATGGATCTGATCGGGCAAGATCAGTCCTCTGTACTGCTGAGGCAACGATGCGACCGTCTGCTCGAATGCAGTGTCGTTGATCAGCGTGATTTGCACGCCGTCTTCGGATGCCGCATCGAGCCATGCGGACACTCGAGGATCGGGCAGCGCAAAGTTGTCGGGCAATAGCAGCAGCAATTGATTCGTTGCTGCATTGGCGAAGCCGGCTGGAACCAGCAAGCAGAGCGCGAGTGCGTACAGCACGCGCCGGATGAAGACCGATATGCTGAACATGAACATCTCCTTGACTAGTTCGACCAATTGCCATCCCGCCTGAGGTGCTGAGTGTGCGGCCGGGGAATACTTGCGGTGATTCACCTTCGAAGCCCTGCGCGGCCATCAACGTACCGATTCACGCCGGGCCAGCTCGCGCAGTAGCTGTACAAGCCCAGCAGGAGGCCGAGCAGCAGCGGGGCCCCCAGGACAAAAAAGCAGAGCGGAACAAAAAGCAACGACCCGTAAAAGACGATGCTGGCGTGAAGCGCAAGAAAAAAAGGCGCGATCGCAATGAAGTAGGCGACGATCAAGAGCGTCGCGAGCGTCTTTTGCGTCAGCGTGAAATTCAGCGTGTAATACGTCAGCGACATCGTGATGGGAATGATCTTTATTCCGATCATTTGCGTCAGGACCATCTCGCGCATATGTTCTTGCGCGGAGTACGGAAAGCTGTTCGAAGACGGCAGGAAGTACATGCAAACGGCGAACTGGACAGCCGCGAGCGCGCGTACGAGGTAGGCGATGGGAAGCCATCGTTCCTTGTGCACGAAGGTCGCCCCGAACGCGCCCATGCAGGCGAGCGCCGTGACGAACAAGAGCAGTTTCCCGGGGTAGCGACCGGCCCATTGCAGCACGACCGCGGGCGAGGCAAGCCAGGCACCTTCGTCGCGAATGTCGGCGATCTTCATAGGTACGTTGACCCAGCGGCTCGCATACGCGAAGGCGGTGGACCAATACTGCAGGACCGACCGCCACGTGTAAGCCAGCACGACATACGACGCGGGCAACAGCAACAGCGACGACATCAACCAATGCCGCGGCGACGCAAGGGCGCTCACGGAACGATCGTATTCGCTGCTGCCTTCGAATGACTTCATGGCTGCGCTCACCAGGAATGGAACAGGCTGATTTCAAAACCGCGCCGACTGTAGTACGGGTTGTGATAAGCGTTGAACTCGAGTTGCGCACCCCACGTCTTGGTGATCCAGTAGCGCCAATGCACGTCGATTTCGTTACTGCGAAAGTCCACGATCTGGTTGCCCGCGCCGATGGCTTGATAGGCCTCACGCCCGAACGAGCCGCGGATACCGAGAACGCTTTTGCCGATCGTGCCGTACGAAGCGGCGGCGTAGTAGGCGGGCGCCTTGACGGAGCCAGGCGCATCGACGTTGTAGTTCATGCCGATCTCGCCGATCAGCTTCGGCGTTGCGTACCAGATGACGCCGGCGTGATAGAGCTGATCTCGATGCCCGCTGCGATTCCATGCGTAGCCCGCACCCAGCGATAGCACCAGGTTGCGTTGCGGCAGCACTTTCCTGTTCAGCGACAGGTCGACACGCTCGCTCGGCAAGATCGTGCCCGACGTCGTGCCGGAAAAGCCGATTGCGCCAAACCAGTCCGCATCGAAATCGCGCACGTAATTGACGGCGCCGAACGTCGTACTTTGACCAAAGCGGCGCAACTGGGACAGCTCGCCGGTGACTGTCTGGGTGCCGAATTGATGCAGCCCCCGCAAGCGGACGCCATACCAATCCCCGTAATTGTTGGTGACGTACGCCCTCGAGTAGCCGAGGTCCAATTCGGAACGGCTCGCGCTCGGCGGCGCGACGTGCTCGGCGACGGCATTGGATAGTTCTCCCTCGCTCGGCCGGTTCGGCACATCCGCGAGCACTGGCGGAGATGCGCCGTTGCTCGCAGCGGAAGCGGCCTTGTCTTTGGCCAACGCGTCCGCGGCCTGCTGCTCGAGAGACTGCGCACATGTCATCGATGACGCCGTGAGGAAAAACACAGCGGCGACTGCGTCCCGCACGCGCCCCGATCCGGTCGATTTCGTTTTTCTTAGTTGCATTCCCGCCCCCCGCCGCCTGAAACATCGAACGCCGTGCTCGCTATGCTCGCCTCGTCGAACCGGCCGGTCCGTTCTGCAATCAATTGGCCGAAAACACAGACGCCGCCTCGAATGCCGATCTCGGAGGCGCATACGCTGACGGCGTTGTCGGCGCGACCGATCCAGGCGCGATCGATCCATAGCGGACCGTCGACACTGAGCACACCGTCCACTACGCAGTCGCGGCGCAGCCGTGCTTCGCGCCGGGCAAACACGGCGCCGCGCACCATGGCGCCGGCACCTACTTCGATGGTGCCTGCCTTGATGCTCCCTCGAACGAGGCTCGACTCGCCGATATGGAGCGATCCGTTGACGACCAGATCGGCCTCCACGAGCGCGTGGGCGGGCAATCGCAGATTGCCGAAAACCAAATAGCGTGACGTGCCGGCGCGGTGCTGAATCCCAGCCAGCAGGCGGGTCATCGAGACGGCATCGAGTTGGTCCGCGCGATGCTCGGCTGGCGGATCGCGCGGCGCACCGAAGATGATCGGCATCCCGTGCAAATGCCGAAAACGGCAGGCGCTGCGCACTCGCATCGTCGATGCCGCGACGACGCCTATGAAATCCTCGCGATCGGAATCGATGTGCGGTAGGTACATCCTGCCTTCGGTGCACGATGTCAACCGCGATGCATCGATCGGCAAGTCTTCGTCGATCGCCAATGGTGCGACATCGCGCGACGCGCACAACTCCGCGATCAGCGGAATGAACGGCAAAACGAACAAGACGGCGAGAAGCAGTACAAAAAGAATCGCGCTCACCGCTCACCTCGCTTTGGAAGGTTTGCGGAAGCGCTCGGTCTTATCCCATCGCAGTTCGCGCTTGAACAGCGCGTCGAGCACGAGCCCCGACAGCGCCGAGAGCACACATGCAATGGTCACGCCGAATCCGATCACGTTGAGCGGCATCAACCGGAGTCGTGTCGAATGACCGTCGAGACGCGTCGCCACGACAATTTCAAAAAAAACGCCGAAGTTTCCGAACGTATTGAACGTGAACAGCGCGAGCAGCCACGCCAGCGACGACGCGAACGACATTTGTTCGGCGCCGAGCAGATAGATGAAGATTGCATCGACCCAGCCGACGAGCAGCATGGCGGGCATCGCGTACACGCCCAGCAGTAGCGCGCCATCGATTCGGCGCAGGAGAGGCACGGCGGGATTGAGAAGCAAAGGACCGAGGCAGCGAAACATCGTCTGGTTGTGCCCCTTCGCCCAACGCTTCAGTTGGCGGGCGCGCACATCCCATCGTTCCGGCACTTCCTCGTAGCATTCGGCGTGGTTCAAATAGACCGTCTGCCATCCGGCCAGCAACAGCCGGTACGTCATGTCGGTGTCTTCCGCCAGTGTGTCGTCGCGCCATCCCCCCACCTCTTCGAGGGCGCTTTTGCGCAATCCGCCGACCGTCCCACCATATTGCGGGACCAGCTCGAGATTCATTCTCGCTTGCTGATTGACCTGATAGCCTCCGGCCCGCTCGAGATCGAGCAGCCGCGTCAGCAAATTGCGGTTCGCGTTGTGGGGGACGACACGGCCCATGACCGCGCCCACCTCCGGATCGAAAAACGGAGCGACCAGTTCCTTCAAAAGCCCCGGTCTTGGCAGATAGTCGGCATCGAAGACGATCAGGATATCGCCGTTCATGAAACGGAGCGCGTCCTTCAGTGCGGCGGCTTTGCCCCCCTTCCCGTCGACGCGATGAAACGGGCGAATCAAGTCCGGAGCCCGCGCCTGTACTTCGTCTATCAACGCGCGCGTGTTGTCGGTGGAGCGGTCGTTGACCGGAACGATCGTCAACCGGTCGCGCGGATAGGTCGTCTTGAGCAGCGCTTCGAGGCAATCGACAATGACGGATTCCTCGTTGTGAGCGGCCACGAATACGGTCAGCGCCGGCCAGGGCCCGTTGACGATCGAACGGTAAATGGCGCTTTGCCGCGTGAACAGCCGGTTCAGGCTGAATACGTAGTGACGCACGGTATAGACGATCAACAACAGCACCACCAGCACCAGAATGGCGTCCGCCGATACGACCCATACCCCGCGGACGCCATTTCCGGATTCGGGCGGCGAGGGAGGCTTGAATGATGGCGTGTCCGGAGACAATTGCAGCTGCCCTTCGTCCACGGTCGATATATCGTTCGCCGCGATCTCGACCATGGCACCGCGATGGGGGCTGGCCGATGAGTGCGGGCGCTCGCCGGTTTGCGCTGTGACCAATTGAAGGCGATGCTGCACGAGAGCGGGAGCGACAGGCTCCGAATGCGCGTGCAGATAGACCGGGAGCGATAAGGCAGACGCCAGCGCCACGTTGATCGACAGGCGACACACGGCATCGAGACCCCGGATGCGGTTCCCTCGGCACCGGCTGTACCAGCAGGCGCCCCGGTGAAACTTCGACGACCCATCGCTCTCGATCATGACAGTTTCGCTCGCTTTGAGCGCCGCGATTAGGCGGAGCGCAGAGCATGCAGTCCCAAGGCAATAGGGTTCGAGGGCGGACTCAGCGAGCTCATGACGCTCTGTACCGCCGAGGGCCTGGCTGGCAGGGTCAGCAAGGCGTCGACGATTCTTTCGCTCGCGTGGCCGTCTCCATAGGGGTTCGTCGCATGCGCCATCGCGTCGTACTGAGTGCGATCGTCGAGCAGGCTGCTGACCTCGGCGACGACGCGCTCCGTCTGCGTGCCGACGAGCCGCGCCGTGCCGGCCTCGACGGCTTCGGGGCGCTCGGTCGTTTCGCGCGTGACGAGTACCGGCTTGCCGAGCGCCGGGGCTTCTTCCTGGATGCCGCCGGAATCCGTGATGATGAGGTGGGCGCGCGACATCAGAAAGACGAATGGCAGGTAGTCCTGCGGCTCGATCAGGAACACGTTCGAGACGCCGTGCAGTATGGCGTGCACGGGTTCCTGCACCTTGGGGTTCAAATGGACGGGATAGACGAGTTGAACGTCGTCGTACTTGAGCGCGATCTGACGCAGCGCCTCGCAAAAATGCTTGAACGGTTCGCCGAAGCTTTCGCGTCGATGTCCTGTCACGAGAATCAGGCGGCGGCCGGGATCGAGAAACGGATAGCGCGACGCCACCCGTTCGACGAGTTCCCTGTCATGCTCGAGCTTGTCCGTGATCTGCAGCAGCGCGTCGATCACGGTATTGCCCGTCATCACGACATGCGATGCTGGCGCGCCTTCGCTGAACAGGTTGTGTTTCGCGTGCTCCGTCGGGGCGAACAGCCATGACGCCACGGCATCGGTCACGCGCCGATTCAGTTCCTCGGGCCACGGCGACCAGATGTTGCCCGTGCGCAAGCCCGCCTCCACGTGACCAACGGGAATGTAACGATAGAAGGCGGCCAGGCTTGCAGCGAGGGTCGTCGTCGTATCGCCGTGAACGAGGACGACATCCGGCTTCCATTGGTCATAAATGGCGCCGATCGACTGCAGGATATCGGAGGTGAGGGCGCCAAGGGTTTGACCGTCGCGCATCAGATTCAGATCGAAGTCCGGCACGATCTCGAACAGCTGGAGCACCTGATCCAACATTTGCCGGTGCTGAGCCGTTACGCACACTTTTGCTTCGACACCGCACTGCGCCGCCAAAACGCGCACGAGCGGCGCCATCTTGATTGCTTCCGGGCGCGTGCCGAATACCGTCAATACCTTGTCCATTTCCGTCCTCGTTTGGCGTATTGCGGCTGATAAAAGCGGACGGTTGGCGTGCCGAAACAGTTTATGCATGCCGGCATATATCGACCGCCGCAAACTGGGGTATCGCTCCTCTCGACTCAGGCCGAAACAGCGAAAGACGGGAAATGCCGAGAAAAAGAAAGACCCGAAATTCGAGTAGGACATCGATGCTCGCGCGACCGACGGTATCGATAACGCATATCTCTCTCCTTCCCCGTGAGACGTAGGTCAGAACGGTGGCGGGATTGGGTTGGCCGGTAATTCACATACCGCGGCATCGAGGTGCAATCGCCGATTCACAGGTTTAACTGAAATTAGTTATTTCCTCTGAATCCAGCCGAGGGCGCATCGTTGTTAGGCAGGAGTCTACTTAGTCGGAATCGAACCTTGTGTAAGATACCCAACACTCGGACGAGGAAAACGCTGCATCGCAGCGTTTTCTTAAAGCAGATCAATAATGCGGCTTATCCGTTCTAGTAATCCGACGAATCGGATATTTATCGGACTTTTAATTTTAGATTGCCGTTTAAACTGATCTTTGGCGGTCGCACCGGGAGATATATTCAGCGACTCGTATTGGCGGGTTCGCGGTGGGCTTCCTGCCGCTTGTTGGTCGGCGCGAACAGTGTGCTTCGCTGAATCCAGACGCGGCGGAATTGCTCGACTTCACGTTCCTCCGAGAACACGGTCGATGAAGGCTTGACCAGGTCGTGCCGCGATACGATGCCGACGAGACGAAGCGATTTTTCGTCTTCGACCACCGGCACGCGTACAAGGCCGGTAATCGCGAGGCGAGCGGCCACGTTCCTGCAGGTCTCGCCCGGCAGCGCGATCTCGGGCCGTTCACGCGCGAAGAAGCTGCCGATCGGCTTCTCGGATTGACCCGGTGCGATTCGATCGAGCAGCACGCGATCGACCATGCCCAGGAGCGTCCCCGAGGCGACCACGGGGTACGCGCGATACTTCTGAGTCGGCCCGAAGTAGCGGTGCAGGACGTCGGCCAATGTTGTGCTCGCATCGATCGTTTCGACGGCGCGGGTCATGACTTCCTCGACGTAATGTCGTTCGAGCGGATCGATGCTGTATTCGCGATAGATGTGATACCCGCGGCGGGCAATCTTCTCCGTCAAGATCGAGCGGCGCATGAGCAGGACGGTAAAGCCGTAGGCCACCGCGGCGGCGGCGAGCAGCGGCAGCAGCGCGTTCGCATCGCCCGTGAGCTCGAACGCGAAGATGGCTGCCATCACGGGCGCGCGCATCATGCCGCCGAGCGCCGCGGCCATGAAGATGAGCGGCCAGACAGCGGGGTCGCCGCCGGGCATATACGGGCCGACTATCGCGCCGACGCCCGCGCCCATCATCAGCAACGGTGCGAGGACGCCGCCCGAGGTGCCCGAAGCGAGCGCAATGACCCAGATGATGGCTTTGACGAGGACAATGGCGATCACGGCGTGGATGGCCAGATGATTTTGCAGCAGGTCGCCGATGACGTCGTATCCGACACCGAGCGTGCGCGGCTGGAAATAGCCGCCGATACCGACCGCGATCGCACCCAGTGCGGGCCACCACATCCAATGGATGGGAAGTTTGCCGAACAGATCTTCGACTTTATAGAGCCAGGTCGACAACCCCCACGACAACGCGCCGGCGATGAGTCCCGCGGCGGCCGACGAGAGCAGGCCGATCGGGCCGAGCGGTAATGTCTGGAGCGGAAACAACGGGCCGGTGCCGAGCAGCAGCGGCCGCGTGAAGCCGGCCACGGCACATGCGATGGCGACCGGCAAGAGGCTGCGAGGGCGCAGCTCGAACAGCAGCAGTTCGATGGCGAGCAGCACCGCGGCGACGGGGGTGCCGAATACGGCCGTCATGCCGGCCACCGCGCCCGCCACGAGCAGCGCCTTGCGTTCGGCGCTCGACAGATGGAAGTATTGCGCCACCAGCGAACCGATCGCACCGCCGGTCATGATGATCGGGCCCTCGGCGCCGAATGGGCCGCCGCTGCCGATTGCGATAGCCGAAGCAAGGGGCTTCAGCACGGCCACTTTCGGCGACATCTTGCTCTTGCCGAAGAGGATGGCTTCGATGGCTTCGGGGATGCCGTGCCCACGAATCTGCTCGGACCCGAACCGTGCGATGAGGCCGACCAGCAGTCCGCCGACGACCGGTGCCGCAATGACGAACAGACCCAGCGTATTGCCGGCAGGAGACAGATTCGCCGTCGAAATCGTCTGGAAAAAGAAGAGATTCGAAAAGAAGCGGATCAAATGCAGCAAAAAGTCGGCGGCGACGGTGCTCAGCACGCCGCCAACGGCGGCAATCGCGCTGATGCGCAGTAGTCTTACATCGGTTGCGAAATCGCCTTTGTGCTCGCTCATGGTTCCTTTGCCTGTACCGCGGATCGGTCGCGTAAAGGGCGTATTTATATCATAACGTGATGCAATATGCCGCACATGGAGACGGCCGGTCGCCAATCAGCCCTCCGCGACCATCTCCACGATCCTTGCCAGCAGCCCCTTCACGACGGCCGGCAGGCGCCTTTCGCGCATCGTCGTTACTTGCAGCATGCGCTGGTTCAATACCGGTTCGTCGATCGGCCGCGAAACGAGCGAAGCTCTGCTCCTCACGCCTTTGAGCGCGATGGCGCTCCCCAGCGTGACCGCACCGGCAAGGACCGCGAACATATGCAAAGCCGCCGAGTTATTGCTGCTCAGTACCGGTTCGATCCGAATGCCACGCATGGAACACGCCAGGTCGAACAGCTGCCGCACCGTGGTTCCGCGTTCGAGCAGTGCGACGGGGTATCCCTGAAGTTCGGCGAGCGTCAGCGATGAATGTGCCGCAAGCGGATGGCGAGGCTCGAGCAGCGCGCACACGGGCACCTGCGCCGAATAGACGATGTTCAGCGCCGACGTGCTACCGCTCGAAAAAGCAATGCCGATATCGGCCTCGCCGACCGCGACCCAATGCTCCACTTGTGCGGGTGTTCCCGAGCGTAGCGCGTAGCGTGCGTTCGGCGCCGCCTCGCGATGACGCGCAAGTGCGGCGGGCAGCAGCGAACGCGTGAAGCCTTCCGTGCAAGCAATTCGCACGAGTTTGCCGCCACCCGCCTCGCCCGCCGAAATCTCGCCGAGCACCGCATCGGCTTCCAGTAGCGTTCTGCGCGCGTGCTCGGCCAGCAACTCGCCGGCTTCCGTCAGCACCATGCCGCGCGGCATGCGTTCGAAGAGCGGGGCACCGACATCATGTTCGAGCTTGCTGATCTGCCGGCTGATCGCGGACACCGCCACATGCAGATTGTCCGACGCGGCCGCGAGCGAGCCCGTACGGGCGACCTCGACGAAGTAGCGAAGCGCGATTCCGTGCAGCATGGCTTGGGTCCCCGTTGCGTTGCCTTTTCGGCAACTGTAGTCGACAAATTTGAGATTGTTGCGAATTTTTGGCGTTTTTAACCTTGCGCTATCAACTCGGAATCCCTTTTCCCATCGCGCTGATTGGCCACGGAGGTCATTTGACTACAAGCCACACCCCACGGAACGTCCGTCAGGAGGCGATCGACGACGCGTTCGCGGTCTACGATTCGGGTCAACTGCTCGACGAGCTTACGCGCCGTGTCGGATTTCGGACCGAGAGCCAGAACCCGGCGAGAGCGGAGGAATTGCGCGCCTATCTGACCGACGAGATGACGCCCACGCTCGAGCGTCTCGGCTTTACCTGCCGAGTGGCCGAAAACCCCGTGGCCGCGAGCGCGCCGTTTCTGATCGCCGAACGAATCGAGGATGCGGCGCTGCCGACTGTGCTGCTATACGGCCACGGCGATGTCGTGCGCGGTTACGACGAGCAATGGCGCGCGGGCCTGGCCCCATGGCAAGTGACCGTGGAAGGCGACCGCTGGTACGGCCGTGGCACGGCGGACAACAAGGGCCAGCACACGATCAACTTTGCGGCGCTTGCCGTGGTGCTCGCTGCGCGCGACGGCAAGCTCGGCTACAACGTGAAGATCATCTTCGAAACAGGCGAGGAGATTGGCTCGCCGGGGCTCGGGGAATTCTGCGCGCAAGAGCGTGCCGCACTCGCGGCCGACGTCTTCATCGCATCCGACGGCCCGCGCGTGAGTGCCGAGCGCCCGACTGTGTTTCTCGGTTCGCGCGGCGGAATCAACTTCGATCTGACGGTCGACTTGCGCGAAGGCGCACACCACTCGGGCAACTGGGGCGGTGTACTGCGCAATCCCGCCATTGTGCTCGCGCATGCCATCGCGAGCCTCGTCGACAAGCGCGGCGCGATCGTCGTCGAGGGGCTCCGCCCGCCGCCCGTACCCGATGCCGTGCATCGCGCGCTCGCCGACATCGAGCTCGGCGGCGATGAGGATGGACCGCGGATCGATCCGGACTGGGGCGAACCGGGGCTGACGCCGACCGAGCGCGTCATCGCGTGGAATGCGCTCGAGGTCCTGGCCTTCAAGGCCGGCAATCCGGATGCGCCCGTCAATGCAATCCCGCCCGTTGCTCGCGCGACCTGTCAATTGCGCTATGTGGTCGGCACCGACAGTGCCAATGCGGCCCGCTCTCTCGAGGCGCATTTCGCGCGCCATGGTTTTCCGGAGGTAAAGGTATCGGTCGAGCGGATTGCGGCCGCGACACGGCTCGATCCGGACGATCCGTGGGTCGATTGGGTGCTTTCGTCGATGTGGGTCACGGCCGGCAAGAAACCCGCGCTGCTGCCGAACCTTGGCGGCACCGTGCCGAACGACGTTTTCGCCGACACGCTCGGCTTGCCGACGCTCTGGATACCGCATTCGTATCCCGCGTGCGCACAGCATGCGCCGAACGAGCATCTGCTCGGCTCGGTCGCGCGCGAGGCGCTGGGCGTGATGGCCGGCGTCTGGTGGGACCTCGGCGACGATGCGAAGCGCATCGTCGAGCTTCGTGCATCGTCGGTCAACCATCGAGTGTCGGCATGAGTCACTATCCCGTTTCTTCTCCGGCCTTGCGCAAGCCATTGACCCTGACGCAAATCGTCGTTGCGACGTCGGCCGGCAATGCGCTCGAATGGTTCGATATCGCAATCTATGCGTTCTTTGCGATCTATATCGGCAAGAACTTTTTCCCGACGACGAATGAAACGGCCTCGATGTTGTTGACGTTCGGTTCCTTCGGCGCGTCTTATCTCGTGCGCCCGATCGGTGGCATCGTGTTGGGCGCTTATGCCGACAAGCGTGGCCGCAAAGCGGCACTGATGGCCTCGGTGGGCCTGATGATGGTGGGGACCGCAATCGTCGCGCTGATCCCCGGTTACGATCGGATCGGTCTGGCCGCGCCTCTCGGTGTATTCGCGGCGAGACTCATCCAGGGGTTTTCGGCAGGCGGCGAGTTTGGCGCATCGACGGCGATGCTCGTCGAGCATGCGCCGCACCGGCGTGGCTTTCTTGCAAGCTGGCAATTCGCCACGCAGGGTCTCGCGACGCTGCTCGCCGCCACGTTCGGTTTTGCGCTCGCCCGGCTGCTGCCGCATGCCGAGCTCGAATCATGGGGTTGGCGGGTTCCGTTTTTCTTCGGGCTTCTCATTGGGCCGCTCGGGCTTTATCTGCGCCGCTTCCTCGAAGACGCGCCCGCTTTTACCGAGGCCGCACGCACGCAGACACCGGTGCGCGACGTGATCATGCGGCAAAAGGGGATGGTGCTCGTCGCGGCCGGCGCGCTGGCCGTCTCGACTTCGGTCAACTATCTGCTGCAATACCTGCCGACGTTTGCGATCCGCCAACTGCACATGCCCGCGTCGACGGGTTTCGCCGCGACGATGATGGGCGGCATCATTCTGACCTGCGTTACGCCGCTGGCAGGGCATGTGTCGGACCGGATCGGCAGGCTCAAGCAGATGGTGACGGTTGGAATCGTGCTCGTCGTGACCGTTTATCCCGCATTCTCGTATGCGGTCGAGCATGGATCCGCGGTCGCGCTGTTTGGGCTCGTCATCTGGCTCGCACTGTTGAAGTCGATCTATTTCGGCGCGCTGCCGGCGTTGATGTCGGAGATTTTTCCGGCAGCGACGCGCTCGACGGGCATGTCGATCGGCTACAACATCGGTGTGACCGTGTTCGGCGGCTTCACGCCTGCGATCGTCACGTGGCTCGTCAGTGCGACGGCGAACCGCGGTGCGCCGGGCTTCTATCTGATGGCGACCGCGATGATCAGTCTTGCTGCGCTCGCATCGGTGAGCCGGTCCAAGGCGGGCTCGCCGTACCCTTCGACCGTTTGATGGTTACAGAAGCGTTACGAAAAGGGAGGCGCCCGGTGTCGGCTCAGGCAGCGGGGGCAACTGACGCGCCGACAATACCGTGTCTTCGAAGCGCATCGGCCACGAACCCCGACGCTTTCACTCCCTCGACGAATTCGCGGAGCGCGAAAGCCGCGGCTTCGCCACGGCTCTTCGGCACGCCCATTGCCTGCTGAATGACCATGAACCGTTCGCCGAGCAGCCGAAGTCCCGCGATTTGCCTGGCGTCGGCTTCCAGCTGCTGCCTGACGCCCGCGGCGACTTCGAGGCCTTGCTCGAGAAACGTTTGCACGACGGCGGGTGACGTCGGCGCGCGAACGATCTGCGCCGCTTTCAGCTCGCGCGTCAGAAACAAGTCATAAGCGCTCCCCTTGCCGACGACCACGCGATTGTGCGGCTGGTCCACCTCGTCATTGGTTTGGATAGGCGAATCTTGGTGCACGAGATAAAAGCCTTCGATCAATACATAAGGCGCCGTGAACGCGATTTTTTCGCCGCGCAATGGATCGACCGCAAAAAAACCGAAATCCGCGCGCTCCTCACCGACTGCCTGAACCGATTTGCCTGCCGAGTCGAATACGACGAGCTCCAGTTCGACACCGAGTCTTTCGGCAAATGCTCGAGCGAGATCGATCGATACGCCGAATGGTTCGCCGGTTTCCGGGTCGGCGTTGGCCAGGATCGGATTGCCGAGATTGATCGATGCGCGCAGCTTGCCTGTTGGCGCGAACGCGTCGACGTCGATTTTCATGGATGCTCCGGCTCGAATGGGCGCGTTCGCCGCGCGACGCTCAAGTCTAGCGCGTTGCGGCCGTTAAACGGGAAGGCAACAACTGTCGCAAGCTTCGTCCATTCCCTAAAGCGACGCCTGGAGAAACAACAAGATCATGCTCGCATCGATTCGTGCCCGAATTCTGGCGGCTTGCGTCGCCATTGTCGTCGTAGCGCTGGCCGTGACCGGCGGCGTAGCCTATGTCGTCGTCAAGCAGCACAATGACGCGGCGATCGACCAGAACCTCAAGTCCATCCTGTCCGGGCATGCGCTCGCGATCGACGAATGGATCGCCGGTCGCGCCAAGCAGACCCAAGCCCTTGCCGATACGATGACGATCGGCGAAGGCGATCCGCTCCCCGCGCTGAAGCTGCTGGCCAAATCGGGCGGCTTCGAGGTCATGACGCTCGGCCTGCCGGACAAGACGGCGTTCTCGAACGTGCCGCTGAAGCCCGACTACGACCCGACGGCGCGCCCTTGGTACAAGCAGGCGGTGGCCGAGGGGCACCTGGTTGTGACGGCGCTCTACAAAGACGCGTCGAACGGCAAACCCGCGTTTGCGTTTGCGGTACCTATCGTTCGTGACGGAAATGTGAAAGGCGTGATGGCGGCCAGCCTCTATATGGAGAGCGTGAGCAGCATCGTGACGTCGGTCCATCCGACGCCGTCGAGCTTCGCCTTTCTCGTCGACAAGAGCGGCCAACTGATCGCATCGGCCACGACCGATCTCATCATGAAACCGGCCACCGGTCTTTCGCCGAGCTTGACGCCGGATGCGCTCAAAGCGCTCGAATCGGCTTCGGCACCGGTTTCGGTGGATATCGGCGGCGCGACGAAGCTGCTGCGGGCGCAGCCGATCGCCGGTACGGATTGGTCCCTCGTGCTCGCGCTCGACAAGTCCGATGTCACGGCTGGCATGCATGCCGTGGCGACGACCACGCTTATCGCGATCATCGTCGTGGCCCTGATCGCCGCTGCGTTGGTGGGCATGCTGACGAACGCCGCATTCAAGCGCGTGCTGCTCGTGCGCGATGCGCTGACCGATGTGGCGAGCGGCAGCGGTGATCTGACGATGCGATTGCCGACGGACGGCAAGGACGAGGCGGCGCAGATCGCGCATGCGTTCAATCTGTTTGCGGAAAAAATCAGCACGATCCTGCTGCAGATTCGCGAGAGCAGCGAATCGGTCAACGTCGCCAGCGCAGAAATCGCGCAGGGTAATCAGGACTTGTCGAGCCGCACGGAGCTTGCCGCCTCGAGCCTTCAGGAAACGGCAGCTGCGCTCGAAGAGATCGCCGGTACCGCGCGTAATTCGGCTGACGCGGTTACGCAAGTGAGTCAGCTTGCGGTTTCAGCTTCGGGTGTGGCCACGCGCGGAGGCGAGGTCGTGGGCGAGGTGGTTTCGACGATGGATGAAATCACCAAAGCCTCGGACAAGATGGCCGATATCATCGGCGTGATCGACGGCATTGCATTCCAGACCAACATCCTTGCGCTCAACGCAGCGGTCGAGGCGGCGCGGGCCAGCGAGCACGGGCGAGGGTTCGCCGTCGTGGCGGCCGAGGTCAGGGCGCTCGCGCAGCGTAGCGCGCAGGCCGCCAAGGAGATCAAGGAGCTCATTCACTCGTCCGTGGAGAAGATCGGGACCGGGTCGCAGCTGGTCCAGACGGCTGGCGCGACGATGAACGAGATCGTCGAAAGCGTGCGCGGTATCACGGGTGTCATCGACGAGATTACCGTTGCTACGTCTGAGCAGAGCACCGGGCTCAGTCAGGTCAATCAGGCGCTTTCGCAGCTCGATCATTCGACGCAGCAAAATGCCGCGCTTGTCGAACAGTCGGCCGCGGCTGCGGAGCAGTTGCGCGAGCAGGCGGCGAAGCTCGCGCAGGCGGTGGGGGAGTTCAAGTTGGCGCGGGGGTGAACGAGGGCACTGCCGCGTTCGGCCATGCATGCGGGTGCGATCGCCAGCAGCCCCGGCCAGCGACGGCTCCAGCCGCCGTCGTGGGCGAGACCCGGGATCGTCAATGCACGTGCGCATCGCACGCCGGCCGCGTCGACGAAACGCTGCGCGACCGCAGGTGGCACCACGGTGTCGTCAGCGCCGCTGAAGTGAATCTGCGGAATCGCGGCTACGCGGCTCGCGAAATCGATCGGGTTGCCCGATTGCGGCATCGACGATACGTCGTGCAGCCGGTTGACGAACTCGTCGTCGAGATTGCCCGCCACCGTGCGGATTGATGCAACGTCGGTGCGGCGTGCCGCGACCAGCACGGCCAGTGCCCCGCCTCCCGAATAGCCGACCAGTTCGACAGCCTGGCCCGGCGCCTGCGCGGCGAACTGCCTCACGGCCTCGTTCATCGATGTCACCACCTCGGGCGCAAAGCGTTTGCCGGTCCAGTAAGGAATGCCACAGCGCGGATTCATCGCCATCGGCGTGAACTGGCATGGACGGGCCAGATACACGACGTTCGGCGCAGGATCCACCGCTGCCAGCGCGAGACCTTCGGCCTGACGAGGCGTCGGATCAAGCGATGGCTCGGTGCGCGAAAGCCAGGCCTGGCCGTCGCCTTCGATGTAGAGGCGAATGGGCTCATCAGGCCGCGAGATGCGCGCGAACGCGGTCAGCACAAAGCTGCCGGTGTCGATCAGCTCACGGTGCAGGCCCGCGGGTCCGGCCAGCGCATCGGCATGCGCGTTCGGGTCCAGCGCAACGCAGCCCGTCAGTGTGCCGATGAGCCAGCACGCCGACAGTGCGGCTGCCATGCATTGACGGAGCCGCGTCGAGGAACGGTACGATGGCTGCATCAAACGCCTCCGTTGCCGTCCGGTACGATGCTGGACATCATGGGGCATCGATCCCGAGTGCCGCGAGCAGCGGACCGAGATAGCCGGCGTAAGCCTGCCAGCGACCTTTCGATGTTTTATAGATCGGCTGGCGCACCTGGTTGACGCTGGCCGTGCGCACCACTCGGCGGTTGTCATGGAAATTCAGGCAGGCGTCGTCCCACGGCAAACCCATGAAATCGACCAGACGCCGCGCCTCATCCTCCAGGTTGTCCACCACGGCCTCGTAGTCGACCTCGATGAGGCATTCGGGGGGCAACACCTCGCGCCAATGGGCCATCAGGCGTTCGTAGTGGCGGTAGAACGTGCCCAGTTCGGTCTGGTCGTAGGTAAACCGCTGCTCACCACTGAAGAGCTTCGTATAGCAGGACAGGCAAGTATCCACGGGGTTGCGCCGCGCATGGATGATACGTGCGCCGGGCAGCATCAGCGGGATCAGCCCGGCGTACAGGAAATTGCCCGGCATCTTGTCAACGAGGCGTGCACGCCCCCCTGCAAGCGGCGTGACGCGCGACAGATACTCGCGCCCAAGGTGGGCAGCCTCGTCGCCCGTCATTCTCGGCACCCTGGCCGGGAACAGACCGCTGCCTTCGACCACGAGACGCAGAGCCGAGAGCTCACCGGCGCCGGTGACCTGAGGGTGCGACGACACGATCTGTTCGATCAGCGTGGTGCCCGAGCGCGGCATGCCGAGGATAAACACCGGCAATGCCGACGGCTCGCCTGCGGCAGGTAGCCGGGAATACAGTTCCGGCGTGAAGGCTTCGGCGACACGCTCCATCCACTGGCATGTCGCAGCGGCATCGTAGGTAAAGGTCGAGCGTTTCTGGCGGTTGCCCGTATCGAGATGATGGAAGGCCCGCTCCGGGTCCTGGATGTCGAGGTACGCCTTGCCAAGCGCGAAATGAGCCGAAATCCGGTCGGTCAGCGAACGTCTTTCGCCTTCGGCGACACACGCTTCGAGCGCCGCGATGTCGGCGTCGCCGGCCCTGAAGGTCCGCGCATCGGCACGGCCGGCAAGCGCCTGTACCGAGCCCGGAAAAACCCCCAGCACTCGGTCGAAGGCAGCCAGCGCGTCGTCCCGGCGGCCGGCCTCCATGAGCAGCGTGGCGCGTCCGACCAGCGCCTCCTCGGCCACCGCGCCAGGCAGCAGCGCGGCCTGCTCGAAGTGCTCGAGTGCCTCGTCGGTCTGCCCGAGGGACTGGAGCACCGTGGCGAGCGTGTTGTGTGCCTCGGCGCTCTTCGGAGCGAGCGTCACGGCCTGGCGGACAAAGGCGAGTGCCTCGTCAAGGCGCTCGAGCTGTCTGAGCGCCTTCGCGCGCGCCACCAGCGCGGCCGGATGCTGCGGGGCAAAGGCTCCGAGCATGTCGAGTGCGCGCAGGGCGGCGTCATGGCGATGACGGGAACTCTCCACCTCCGCCAGGTTCAGATACGCGTCGACGAGGCGCGGGCTAAGTTCAATGGCCCGCTGCGCACTGGCGGCCGCTTCGTCGTAGCGACCCTGGGTGGAGAGCAGGAACGCCAGGTTGCTGTGCGCCTCGGCGTAGGCAGGATTGAGCGCCAGCGCCTGGTGGTAATGCTGTTCGGCGCGATCCATACGGCCCAGGCGTCTGGATGTGTTGGCCAGGTTGTTGTGCGCCTGCGGCGAGTCGGGCTGGAGCGCAATCGCGCGCTCCAGGCACTCGAGACTTTCTGCGAACTTGCCCGCCTCCTGCAGTACGATGCCCAAGTTGTTCCAGCCGGACGCGAGCGCCGGGTCCATCGCCACCGCCCGCCGCGCAGCTTCCTCGCCGTCCGCGAGCAGGCCCTTCTGGCGATACATCTCGGCGAGGTTGCTGGAATAAACGGCCGGCGCGCGCGGCGCCCTGCACGCCTCGCGCAGGTGCGAAATCGCAAGGTCCAGATTGCCGTACGCATGCGCCATCAGGCCCAGCAGGTGTAGCGCCTCAGCCTGGCCGGGCCAGGCGGCCAGCACACGCTGGCACAATTGCTCAGCCTGGTCGGCCTGGCCGGCGTTCCAGTGGGCATGAGCGCGGCCAAGCGCTTCCGGAATACTCATGGCGTCGGAAGAACCCGGCACACTCGACATGCTTGACTCCATCAGGGTGAACGACCTGAATGCGCGGGCATCGCACTATCAGAAAAACTGTCGCAACCGCACAATCCCAGTCTGCGAAACAAACCGCGGCGCTGCCTGCACCTCATACCGTGCCGACACTGTCAGGTTGTTCGCGCGCAGCAGCGTTACCCCCAGCGACACATCGGCCAGATCCACCACTGGCGTCGGCCCCACCGTCGTGAACGCCGTCTGTCCCGTCGGGTCTGCCGCGAAGCGCGCCCCGGTCGCCTGTCGCGTGCGGTCGTACTCGTGAATCCATTGCGCCTGGATATCCGGCACGATCTCGCCGTACGAGGTCGCGAAGCCGCGCTCAAGCTTGACGCCCAGACCGCTCCTGACCGACGACGTGTTCGTCGTCCCCACCGACAGCGCCGCTCCATTGCCGCCGCTTTCCGTATAGCTCGCCTGATGAAGGAAGCTATACGTCAAACTGGCCAGCGGCGTGAGCGTCACACCTCGCAACGCGAGCGGGTAACCCGCCTCCGCGCGTGCCACGTACTGCTGGCCGCTGAAGCGGCCACTGGCCACGCCCGAGAAGCCGGTGAAGTCGACTACGCGCGTCGTGTCATAGCGCTGCAGCACCGCGCCTGCCGATAAGTTCAGGTACCACGGTTCATGCGTGTAGCTCGCATAGCCGATCAGGCCGTACGCGTTCACGCGCGTGGAGTCGCCTGCCGTATCGCCCGCCTCATCGATCAGCGTGTTGCTGTAGGTGAACACGCCCCCCGCACGCCAACGCTCGCTCACCGCCTTGTCCACGCCGAGCAGCAGGCCGCCATAGTTGGCGCTGTAGCCGTCAATACCATCTCGTTCGCCCTGGCTCGCGTGACCACCGAACGCCTGGCCCCACGCGCTCCATTGCGGTGCGGCCTCGCCGGTGGCGACGCCCGTTTCGTTGCCGGCCGCTTGCGCAAGCCGCAGGCTGTTCGTATGCGCGGCCACGATACGCAGCACGTCGAAGGTGGATACTGATGCCGCCTGGCTGGTCGAGCCGGGTTTGAGCGGGCCGAGCTGCTGGCCGACGCGGTTGGCGCTCGCGCCCGACTCCTGGCTGAGCGCGGCGAGCGTGGCGTTGTACAGGTTCAGCAACTGCGGTTGCGTGACGCCCGTGTAGCTGAACAGGCCGTGCAGGGATGCGGCCGCGTTCGGTACGGTGGCAAGAGACGCCTGCGCTAGCGGCGACGGGGCCGGCGAACTCGGGGTTATCGTGCCGGTACCCGACGAGCCTGACGACGAATTCTGCTGCACGCTATCGATACTCACCACCAGGTCGGTGTGCCCGCTCGTGGCCACCGTGCTGCCCGTCAGCGTGGCGGTGTAGCCCGCAATTGAATACTTGAGCGCGCCGGTGTTATAGGTGCCCGTGCCTGTGGCATCCACCACGACAAAGCGCTGGCCTGCCGCGAAGCCATACCCTGCGCCAGTGCCACGGAGCGTCACGGACGAACCCGCGGCAATCGTCGCGTTGCCTTGAACCACCAGCCGCCCATAGCCCGTGTCGGTCGGATTGCCTGTGGCGCTCGCCCCGGAGGACACCCCGATCACGAGCGTGGCTGCCTGCCCCTGGCTGTAGTTGCCCGTGATCGTCATCGGCGCGTTCACCGCCAGCGTCGCGCCCGTGTTGCGGACCGTGTTCGAGCCGACGTTGATCGCATCGTTGAGAAGCAGGTTGCCCGAGCCGAGCACCACGTTCGAGGCTGTGTTGGTAATCGAGCCGGTCGTCCCGCCAAAACCGGTCAGCGTGCCGAATACCGCCCCCGAACCGCCGTTGATCGTCAAATCCTGGTTGGCGTCGTTCTCGATATTGCCCGCGATTGTTCCCGAGTTCGCGATCGGGCCGAGGGTGCTGGACGCGTCATTGAAAAGAGCAAACGTGCTGCCGGTGATCAGGCCGCTGTTGGTCAACGTGCTGATCGTGCCGCCGCTGTTGAGGATGCCTGTGGTCCCGCTGATGGTGCCACCGGTATTGTTTGTCAGCGCCGTGATGGTGCCGAAGTTTCCGATACCTTTGCCGGCGCCGCTGTCGATCATGCCGCTGTTGGCCAGCGAACCGATCGTGCCGAAGTTGTCGACACCGGAGGCACCCCCGCTGATGACGCCGCCCGCATTGTTTGTGAACGTGGCAATAGGGTCGCCGTTGAGGACGCCTATCCCGGTACTGCTGACGATGGTGCCGCTGTTAGTCAGCGAACCAATGGTGCCGAAGCTGAGGAAAATCGCGGTGGTGCCCCCGCTGAAAGTGCCGCTGCCGTTGTTGGTTATCGCGGCGATACTGCCGCCGTTCATCATGAGGCCGATTCCTCCTGGGGCGCTGACGGTGCCGCTGTTGGTCAGCGTGCCCAGCGTGCCGCCTGCCGATATCGATATGTCATTCGTGGTGCTGACGCTACCGGTGGTCGTCACCGTGAAGTTGCCCGAGGTCCATCCCGTGCGCCCGACGACCGGCGTGGTGATGGTGGTATCGACCGCTGCCGCTGCCGGCGCCACTGCAGCCAGGGCCGCAGCCACGGCGATCGTCAAGGCTTTCTGTCTGGGCCCAGGATTTGCACACTTCGTCATGCTTGAAATTCCCCGTTCTTGATCGGTCTTTTTTTGCGGCGCATCCGTGTTGGCGCGTCTGGACGCTGCTCGACTTTCTATAGGTGCGCGTGACCATGCGCAACAGTTTTTTGTCGAAAGCGGACCATATTTTGAAAATGTTGTGTGCCACGCTGATTTCTGCTTACCTCTGGCGCCCGGTTGCAATCGGCCTGTCACGCGGTTTCGTGACTAATCGCAGTCGTAAATCGCACACGCCAATCCGTCGCTTCCGATAACCCAAATTCAGCCTGCGCAACTCCTTCGAGCGGGCGCTGAACCCTGGCTAATTGCAGGGGGAGCGGCCCACCAGCTGCGGACGGAAGGCTACGCGGTAACGGACGCAGCCGTGGCGCGACTGTCGCCGCTGTTGCACGAGCACATCAATATGCTGGGGCGGTATTCGTTCTCGGTCCCGCAAGCGGTAGTCAAGGTGCGCTGCGCCTGCCACAAATCCCATTGCGCCTGCATGCCGACCCACATCTCGGGCGACGTGCCTAGCCATGCAGCAAGCCTGAGCGCAAAACTGGCCGTCACGCCGGCCTTACCGTTCAGGACGTTGGACAGCGTGACGCGGTTGCGATATTGCGCACTTGACGCACGCATTGCTATTGATTGCGTGGCAGCGAATGGTAAAGATCCCGCCATCTATTGCAATGACCGTTTCGGCCAATCGAATGGCCGTTTGCGGAGCGGATCCGGCCTCTGAACGTCCGGGCGATGAGGCGGGCGGATGGCGTCTCATGGCCGGATGACATCGAACGATCGAACGCGGAGATCGCCTTGGCGCGGCCGCTCTTGCAAAGGACATAAAGCGACCCGTAAGCGACACTCGCGATGAGGACGGTTATCGCTCAGGATTGCACAGTGGAGGTTGATGGTTACAGAGAGAAGGTGGCGCCGGCTCTTCAAAAGGCGTATGCCGATGCGATCCGCAAGAGTTATGGGAACCACCTCAGCAGTACGGATGCGGATACGTTGATCCGGTTCTACGACTCAGATGCAGGGCGTCGATTCCTGGCGTTTCAGGGGCAGTTGGTGGCGGCCGGCGGACGGGGCATGGCTCGACTCTTCAGTGGGAATGCGGGCCCCGATTCTCGAGCCAGCGCCTGAATCCGCGCTAACCGCCGCCTGCCAGCGTCATCAAGCCCGGGGCGAACACGTAGAAACCCACCCCGATGATGATGAGGTAGAGAAGCATGATGAATGTCCATCCCATGTTGTGCCGGATTACTTCCCCTTCGTTACGCACGAAACGGCTGGTCGACACGCCCACACTCGCGGTCTGCGGCGCAACCGGCTTTCCAACCTCGGCGCCCACCGAGTTGAGCGACGGCAGGAGCAGCGTGGGGAAGCCGAGCAAGCGCCCGACCGTTACCTGAAAGAAGCCGAACATTGCGTTGGTGGACGTATTGCTGCCAGACAGCGCCACACCGATCCAGCCGAGAATCGGCGCAACGACGATGAAGGCGACACCGATCTTTGAGAATCCCTCGGCAAGGGAGGCCGCCATGCCCGAGAAATTGAAGACGTACGCGAGGCCGAAGATGAAGACGCCTACTAGCAAGGCGCCCCACATCTGATGCCAGGTGCGGCGGAAGGCTTCCGCATATTGCGCGGGCTTCATGCCGATCAGCAGGGTGGTGATGAGCCATGCGGCGAAGATCGCCGTGCCGCCGATGAAAGGCGAGAAAGCGAAGACGGCGCTCACTTGAGCGCCCTGGCGAATCGAGGAGCCTGCCGTGACCGCGAGCTTGAGCCAGACTATCTTGGGCAGCGGCGACCATGGGCCGGTCCACAGGACCACCACCACGATCAGCACAATAAAGGGCAGCCAGGCGCGGAACACCTGCGCCCTCGAAAGTCCGTGCGGCGCGTTGCCAAGTGCCGCCGCCGCCGCATCGACCGGCTTGCCGCCATAGCCGAGCACGGTTTTCGGGCGCCAGAATTTGAGCAGCACGAGCAGGGCGGCAAAGCAAACGATCGAACCGGTCACATCGGGCAGATAGGGTCCCAGATAAACCGCGACCGGATATTGTCCGGCGATGTAGCCGAGCGAGCCAACCACCGCGAGCGGCCAGCCGTCACGCAAGCCGGTTCGTCCGGAGACCAGATAGATCAATACCCAGGGCGGCAGCAACGCGAGCACCACCACGATATGCGCGACCGAGGCGGAAAGCGCGAGTATTGGCAGGCCGGTCACGGCTGCCAGGGCAATGATCGGCACACCGAGCGCGCCGTAGGAGACCGGAGCATTATTGGCGATCGCGGCAACGCGGATCGCGTCGAGATCGGGAATGCCAAGCCCGATCAGAATCGGCGCCACGAACGCCCAAGGGTAGCCGAATCCGACAAGCCCCTCGAGCAAGGCGCCGAAAGCCCAGGCAAACAGCATGGTCTGTGCCCTGACGTCCGCCGTGCCCTGGGCGGTGAGCCAGCGCCGGAAATGGTCGAACACACCGGTGAGCGTCAGCGAATTGAAAAGCATGACACCCCAGAACGTAATCCAGTCGACCGCCCAGATGCCCGTCAGCGAGCCATAGAGATAGGCCCGGATCCCCGTGCTCAGCGGCATGCCCCATACCGCGACGGCGAGGATAAAGGTGACAATCGCGCCGAGCAGCACGAAAATCCAGGCAGAAAGCTTGAAGACCGCGAGTAGTACCAGCAGAATGATCACCGGTACCAGCGCCAGCAGCCACGACGCGAACAAGCTGCCGGTCGGATTGAGAATTTGCTGGAACATAGATGAGACTCCGGTTTGTTTTTAAATATCGCCGGGAGACGCGTGACCGCGGTGCGGTACCTTTCGCAGTGTAGGTAAGATATTTGATATCGCAATAAGCGCTTGTGTGGATGCGTGTGTCGTTGTCACGGAACGAAGTTGCTCGGGTAATTCCGTACACGTTAGCACTAGAGGGCGTTCCGATCGAAGTCCTCCTGTTGCGACGAGGCGCCACGTTGCAGAGCTTTCGCTTGGCTGACGAGAGGATCCTGTTCGGGCTGGGGCAAGCCGCCAATTCCAGATTGACATGCCGAAGTCGAAGCCAGGTGTGTCCCGTGCCGTCAGCGCGGGCACCCCTACGTGATAAGCGTTTCGCGGCGGGTAGCCTTTCTCCGCAGCGGAGCGGAATCAACGCCGCATTAGGGGAATTAGTGGGACAACCCAAACGGGTTAGCCCTCCGAATCCATAAAGACACGAAGGTATTCGATCGCTGACCAAGCTCACCGTAGGTCGGCTGTACTTCCATAACTGCCGTTCGGTTTCAGGATCCTCTATGCCAGAATCGGGTCGGCATCTGTCGTCCGCCTCGCGTTTGCCAGCGGTGCGGTGCACGCCTCGTCGTCGCCCGGATTCGGCCAGCTACGGACGTTCGATACCTTGGCACAGATTATCGACAATCGAATGCAACTTTTATCGCGAGCGGATGTTACGCTGCGCACTCCCTGTATTGCTGTCGACACTGTGACAGACCAAGACGATGCGAAAGAAACGTGACCTTCTCGCAGTTGACGGTCTTGAGACACTCGAGCTTCTGAAGATTATCGAGCGCGCTCAAGATATGGCCAAACTCTGGAAAGAGCGGCGCATGCCTCAGAGTCTTACCCATAAGCGCATCGGCCTTGTCGTCAACGACACCGGATGGAGAAATACGACAGCCTTTGATCTTGGCATTCAGGCGATGGGCGGCATATGTGTTCACTCGCCCGTGCGCTGGGATACGCGCGAAGCACTCAACGACCTCGCGACCTATCTCGACAACTGGTTCGATGGAATCGTTACCCGTACGCCAGATCTGTCCACTCTGCGTACGCTGGCGGATTTATCACACGGACCAGTTATTAACGCCCGCACACGACACAACCACCCGTGCGAGACGATCGGCGATCTCGCCTTTTACTTTCATCGACACGGCAAGATTGACGGGATCAAGGTGGGCGTTGTTTCTCCTGAGTCGAACATTCTCCGGTCATGGATCGAGGCAACGGCAGCTTTACCCATAACGGTTGTCCAGGTCTACCCGGAAAAATGGCACGTCAAGACCGCTGCGATGGCTTATCGCCGGTTCTCCACCAGCACCGAGATGGGTGAACTGGCCGACACCGATATTCTTGTGACGGACTGCTGGCCCGACGACGCAACGCCGGCCGAACTAGAAGGCTATCAGATTACGGCTGCGGTGCTGGATCGCCGGCGATCAGACTCCGACTTCATCCCTTGCCCACCAGTATCAAGGGGCGAGGAGGTGTCAGCGGATGCCATGTTGCATCCCACCTGCCGCGTTGTCGAAGCGAAGGAGTTTTTGCTTCATGCCCAGAATGCAGTTCTCGAATGGACATTCGAAGTGATTTGAAACCGGGCGTTGAGCGATCACCGCATCGCGTAGAACACCTCAGCCCCGTCGATCGTCAACGTGGGCAACGTCTGTCGACTCCACGGCGACAGTAATGCTAGGTTTTCGGCCGTCATCTACTGCCTTCTGGTATAGGAACCTAAACGCCTCGACCACTTACTTCCCATCGACCTCTGCGACGGCCGCGCGCAAAGCGATGAGATAGCTCTGCATTCCGAATCCACAAATCTGTCCCGTCACGATTTCCGCGAAAACCGAGTGATGCCTGAACGGCTCGCGCGCATGGATGTTGGACATATGCAGTTCGACGACTGGGCAAACGAGGATGGCGAGTGCATCACGGATTCCGTAGCTATAGTGCGTCCAGGCGCCTGCGTTGATCAGGACGGCATCCTGGCGCTCTTCGAAAGCACGATGGATGCGTTCGCACATCTTCGCTTCGCTGTTCGTCTGGAAGGACTCCACCTGCGCGCCTAGCTCGAGACCCAACGCCTGCAGCCTGGCGTCGATCTCGGCCAGCGTGATGGTTCCGTATTGGACCGGATCGCGCATACCGAACATGTTGTGATTGATGCCGTGCAGCATCAGGACCTTCTTCATTCGGATCTCCGTCACGTGTTCAATCGAAGGGGACGGTAAGCTGGTCGATGACGGACCGCGTCTCGGGCCGAATGCCGCGCCACCATGCGAACGCTTCTGCCGCCTGTTCCACCAGCATGCCGACACCGTCCGCGATGCCCAGCACCCCCGCATTGCGCGCGAGGCGCAGGAAGGGAGTCAGTCCCTTGCCGTAGGCCAGTTCGTAGGCCGCCCCCTTCGGATCGAACACATTCGGGGGAACCGGTGGTAACTCACCGGTGAGGCTGGCCGACGTGGCGTTCACCACCAGGTCGAAACGGCTCATTGCTGCAAGGTCTCCGTAGCCGCAGGCGAGAAGCGAGGCGCGCGCTCCGACTTGCGCCACGAGCGCCTCGGCTTTGGTTACGTTGCGGTTCGCAATAACCAGTTCAACGGGCCGCGCCGCGAGGAAGGGAAGCAACGCCCCGCGCATCGCACCACCCGCGCCAAGGACTAGCACGCGCTTGCCGGCCATCGGCAGCTCCAGATTGACTTCGATATCGCGCACCAGTCCCACGCCGTCGAAGTTTTCCGCCACGATCCGGCCGTCTTCAAACCTGAGCGCGTTAGCCGCTCCGGCCAGTTGCGCTCGCTCGCTGCGGTCATCGGCCATCGCGAACGCTTTCAGCTTGAAGGGCGCCGTGACGTTCATCCCTTTGCCACCGGCGGCCCTAAAAGCGTTCACGGTTTCTTCAAACGCCCCCTGCGGGCTCAGTGGACCTTCGATGGCCGTATAGGACATGTCCTGCTGCGTCTCTTGCGCGAAGAGACCGTGAATCAATGGGGATTTCGTGTGGCCGATCGGGTTGCCGATCACCGCGTAACGGTCAGTCATCATGGCCTCGCGTTTGAATACAGCACGCCGTCGGTCTGCATGGCGTCGATTTCGGCAGCGCCGAAGCCCAGTGACCGCGCCACTTCCGCGTTGTGCTGGCCAAGGTCGGGCGCGACCTCGCGGATCGTCGTATCGCAGTCGGAGAAGCGAAACGGCAGGTTCGGTAGACGCAGCGTGCCGTAGCGCGGATGCTGTTGCTCGAGCACCATGCCCCGCGCGACGATCTGCGGATCGGCGAGCACTTCGTCGATGCGCTGTACCTTCGCGCAAGGCACGTCGATGCCGTCGAGCAGTTCCAGCACCTGTGCCACCGGCCGGCTGGCAACCCAGGGCTGGACCACGGACAGAATGTCCAACCGGTTGGCATTGCGTCCGGCGCCGTCATGGAAACGCGTGTCGGTTCCGAAGCCAGACGGTCCGCCATAGGCCTCCACGAGGCCGGCGAAGCGTTTCCACGCGTCGTCCACCTGCGCCGCGATCACGAGGTCGCCATCGGCGGCACGGAATACCCCATAGAGCGTCGAAGTGGGCATGTCGTGTCCAGTCTGTTCTGGAACGACGCCTTCCAGCGTGTAGCACTGCACCGCGTATTCGTGCATCGAAATCAGCGTGTCGTAGAGTGCCATGTCGATGTGCTGCCCCCGGCCGCTCTTCACGCGACCGAGCAGCGCGGCGTTGACGGCCGCCACGGCGTGGATGCCCGTGTACATGTCGCCGAGCGAGATGCGCATCAGCGGCGGCGGCTCGCCGGGAGTGCCGATCATCTGCATGATGCCGCTCTTCGCTTCGGCAATGAGGCCGAAGCCGGCGCGATGCGCATCCGGTCCCGTATGGCCATAGGCCGAGATCGAGCAGTACACCAGTTTCGGATTTCGCGCGGAGAGCTCCGTGTAGCCCAGCCCGAGCTTGTCCAGAGCGCCCGGCCGGTAGTTCTCGACGAATACGTCCGCCGAGTCGCACAGGCGCTGCATGAAGTCCTTGCCGCGCGGATCCTTCATGTTGACGCTGACGCCACGCTTGCCCATGTTGAGCTGCAGGAAGTAGCCGCTTTGTTCGTCATCGAGCACGGTGGCATGCTGGCGTCCCGCGTCGCCGGTGCCGGGGCGTTCCACCTTGATGACTTCGGCACCGAGCGCTGCGAGACATCGCCCCACGTACGGGCCTGCCAGAAAGTGGCTGTAGTCGACGACGCGAATACCTTCGAGAGGACGCGCTTGCATCAGAATGCTCCCGGTCGGCGCGGCACCATCAGGCGATGCTCACCATGCTGGACGACCTGGCCGTTCTGATTGATCAACTCGGACGGCAACACGACGATGCCCCAGCCGCGTCGACTCTTGCTCGCCCGCATCATGCCCACGCGGAATTTCACGTGCAGCACCTCGTTGACCTTGATGGGCAGATTGAAGTCCCAGGTCCAGCCGAGCGACATTCCCGGAAGGAAACGGTAGTCACTTTGAGTCTTGAGCCCATCGGCGATAGACAGTCCAAACAGGCCGTGTGCCACGATCGAGCCGAAGTGGCTCCTGTTCGCGTATTCCTCGTCCACATGCACCGGCGTGTGATCGCCAGTGAGTTCGGCATAGGCCAGAATGCGTTCTTTGGTCACCGTGTAGGTCGGGCTCACGCACTCGTCGCCCTCATTGGCGTCATCCCAGTATCTATCCACGATCGTCATGTCACACCTCCGCGCGTGGGTTGATCTCGAGTGCCCGCGCGACGCACGAGGCCGGCTTCGCCTGGATCAGTTCGACGGCGAGGCCGTCCGGCAGGCGCAACCAGTTGCGCCCCTGTGGCATTTCCCTGACGTCGTACCGTTGTGAGGCGGCCAGCGCGGCCTCCATGTCTTCACACATCACGCCCAGGTGTCCAAGCCGGCCCTCAGAAGCGTCATAGTTCGGGTTATGGATGAATTGCAGGCCGCCAAGCGTCCAGTACTGCCGCGGTTCCTCGCGCGTGCCGTCGACCTCGCGCATCGTCATGCCGAGCACGTCTTCAAAAAAGCGGATGTGCCAGTGAATGTCCTTCACCCAGATGGCAACATGTTCCAGATAGGCCTTGCTGCCGTTCATGCGGTTGTCTCCTTTGTCGACCAGAGTTGGCGCTAAAGCGCCCACTGTGGTCCCATGCAACTTGCTGCTGTGTTGTCGGTCGGTCATCTCACGCTCGATGCCCTTGATGCAGGCCACCAGCGTCGCGTTGACCGGGGTCGGCACGCCGTGCCGTTTTCCCCAGCGCACGACCGCGCCGTTGATAAAGTCGATTTCGGTGATGGAGCCTTTCTCGAGGCTTTGCAGCATCGAGGTCTTGAAGGCAGGGGAAAGTCCTTCGCCGGCGAGGGTCCACGGGCGCTCGGGATCTGTGGTGGAAAGCGTCACACCAGCGGCCCGGGCGACGGCCATCGCTTCGGCGACTGCTGCGAGCGCGGTCGTCTTCAGAAGCGGCTCTTCGTACAGCTGGCCGTAGGTCAGGCCCGTGATTCCCGTCAGCGCGCCGGTCGCCACATTGACCAGGAGCTTGTCCCACATCGTGCCGACGATATTGGCGCTGACCGTGGTGGCCAGTCCGGCGGCGTTGAAGGTTTCGGCAATTGCGGTGGCGCGGGAAGTGATTTGACCGTCGAGTTCGCCAATGTAAGTGGCCTTGCCGGCGACGCCTGATTCGATGTGCCCCGGGCTGCGCATCACCCCGCCGACGTATGTCTTGCCGGCCAGCACTCGATCCCTACCCACGATGTCAGCGAGAACATCCTCGTGCCCAAGGCCGTTCTGCAACGAAAGGACCAGCGTTTCGGGTCCGATGAGGTCCATTGCGCCGCGCATCGCGGCTTCGGTGTGGAACGACTTGACCAGCACGACGACCAGATCAACGGCGCCAGCCTCCGCGGCCCGCGTGGTGGCTCGGACCGTTACCTGGCGGGAACCATTGGGATCGTCCACCCGCAGACCATCGCGTCGCATGGCCGCCACGTGCGCCACCGACCGGTTCAGCAGCCAGACCTCGTTGCCACCCTCGGTCAGCGCCGCCCCAATCGCACAGCCCAGTGCACCTGCGCCCAGAATCGCAATCTTCACTACCGTCTCCTTGTCGAGGAGACCAAGATACGATTCGGTTTTCATGCCAGCAATGCAATGGATACAATGACGTCATTGCGTGAGGCAATACAGAAATGGATTCGACTGAACTCCCCGATCTGAAGCTATTACAGCTGTTCGACCTGCTCTATGACGTCCGCAGCGTCACCCGCGTGGCCGAGCAGCTTGGACAGAGCCAGCCCACCATCAGCATCTGGTTAGGTCGATTGCGGGAACATCTGCAGGACCCGTTATTCATCCGCACACCGGGCGGCATGGCGCCGACGCCGCAAGCCGATGCGCTCATTGGTCCATGCCGGGAAATCCTCGAATCGCTGCGGCGCTTCGTGGCGTGGGAGATCGCATTCGAGCCGGCCACCGCAAAACGGCGGTTCCGTATCTGCATGACCGACGCCAGTCACATCACGTTGCTTCCGCGGATGCTGGCGCATGTCCGCGCGCAGGCACCGGGCGTTCGTCTCGAAGCCGCCAGAATCGACGGCAATACGGAACGCGCGCTGGAATCGGGCGAAGCCGACCTTGCGATCGGTCACGCGCCCTGGCTGAGCGGTGGGATTTATCAGCAGCAGCTATACCAGCAGGATTGGGTGTGCCTGACGAATCGCCATCACCCGCGGCTGCACACGAGATTGAGGTTGAAGCAATACAGCGCGGAGGGGCATGTCGCGATTACGGCGGGCACGGGCGCGCAACTGTTGGAACAGGGACTGGTGCGCGCACACGTCGAACGCGATGTGGTGTTGGAGCTACCAGGTTTTCTTGGGCTCGGAGCAATTATCGAGAGCACCGACCTGATTGCCACGTTGCCGCGACACATCGGTGAGACGCTGGCGAGGGTCAATGATCTGGCGGTCCATCCGTGCCCGTTTCCCGTGGACCGTTTTGCTGTTCGGCAATATTGGCACGCCAGGTATCACCACGAAGCGGGCAATCGTTGGCTCCGCGCCGTGATGGTGCAATTGTTTGGAGCCCCGGGTTGATCAGGCGCATGCCGCGACGGGGCTCGGATCGATCTATTACCGATGCGCCGGCGTGTGAACGGAGCTCCGCTTCTTTTTAAAAACGAACCTCCGATTTCAGCAGATCGACCGGCCGCTCGGGGGCGGCTCCGGTCCGTCGTCATGGATCGGGTTCGGACATGAACGGTCTTCTAGTCCTGCGGGCCGAATTGCGGCTTCCTAGCTACTCGCCGACTTTCAGCTACCAAGAGGATGCGAGAGCGTGGCAACAGAGCACGGCAACTTCGTGCTGCCCCTCCGAATACGGCGGTTGTCCATCGGTCTACTGGTCTTTTATGCGTCTCTAGATCAGGTTGAGATTTCCTGTCCCGCCGCCGGCTTCGTGAGTAGGACGTCCCCGTAAACGCGCATCGCCAGCGAATACTGCGGAACCTCGCCAAGGTGACGAGCGACCACGTCATTGGCCTTCTTCGTTGCGTCAAGGACTGTGGCGCCGACTTCCCACTCCCGCAGGAACGGTTCAAGCCAGTTATAGGTCACCATCACATCGAGCGGCCATGGCGATGCGATGACAGCACGACTGCCTTTATTTAGCAATTGCTTAGGGAGACTGGTGGTCGAGTTGTCCCACGGGTTCTTGTCAATGCGGCCTCCGCTACAGACAAACAAGATGACGAGGTCAACTCCGGTCAATGCAGCGGCAAGAGCCGACGGTGTCTCGATGAGATTCCCATCATCACGAATGCTGTGCAGATAGCGGCCCTCCCTATTCAGGCCTCCATGCGCCGTCACCACGGCTAGGCCGGCATCCTTCATATCGCTCGGAAGTCGACGGCCGGTATCGACCATGAAGCCGAAGTCCTCGAAGCATCCACTGAGGCGCCTGAGTGCGATATCAAGCGTCGGTTCACACTCGAGTTCCTCTTGGTTGGCATCGCACTGATCCAGGATTACCGACGCACCTCCCTGTCCGATCTCCGCATTTGTCTCAGCCGAGATCCACGCCCTATAGGCTGTTCGATCACTGTGCTTGGCTGCACGCGCCGTCGAGAGCCAGCTTAGAGACGGGGCTATGCCAATGGCTGCCGCCGTACCGGCGAAGTAGCCAAACGATCCATCCTCAGGTTGTATAACAACAAGATTGGCGGTCAACTGCTGTAGAAACGGTTCAGCCACCAGAATCAGCCTCTCGGATTGTGGCAGGCGGACGTCGAGCGTCTCCATCGTCAAGTAGAAGATATTGTTTCCTTCACTCCGATCGACACGACCGTAGTCCCTCGGATAGTCCTGCAACCATGCACGGAAACGGTGCCGGAAGCTTTGCTCATGCCTGGGCTGCTCGACGGTGCGGACCTGGCCGTCAGAAACATAGGTTACGATGAGTTCATTTTGATTGTCCAAGGCGAGGAAGGCGACATCCAAGCCCGCTTGATTTAGCTCCGCGGCATACCGAACAGGCCATTCCACAGTCATCGCCGGAGCTTCGCCTACCAACGTAACGGTGTGGTCAGCAAGAAGTTCAATAGCAAACGCGTTCTCGTTGGGAATCGGTTCGCCTCGCGGTCCAGAGTCCAACAACCGCCTTGCCGCTATCTCAAGGACAGTGTAGTCACGTGCGACGTCCGAGGCATATGCTGCGGGCTCCACATCGTTGAACATCGCCAGAACGTCTTTAGCGACAGGTTTTGCCGTTGAGACAGTACGAACCATGTCCGCCATGCTGATGCCCACTTGCTTCAGCGCCGTGCCCAGAATGGCTCGCACCCCCGGCGAGATGCTCACGCCTGCGCCTTCCGCCTTCAGGATGGCTTGCCCCAGGAGCATAGCGAGAGGAACCAAGCGGCCCCGGTTGCCAAGCTCGCCCCGACAAGCCTCAGCGACTTCGACAAGCAATTCGTCAAGCTGGTCAAAGGCGGTACCATCGAGTTCCATGAGCCGGACGCCTAGTTCGGCGCTTACATAACGCGGGTCCTTGTCGGCATCGAACCCAAGGTCAAACAAAAGTGCCTTCATCGCCGGAAGGAACGTGCGAGAAAGTTCAAAGAGTCCCAGGTCTCGCAGGACGCGATGGATAGAATAGACCTCGTGCCAAAGGTCTGCCGTTTCGACGTCGACGTCCACGGCCAAGGCACACGCCAAACCGATGAGAGCGACGACATGATTGCGGCATCGATGATAAACGTCGCCGAACGCATGCCAGGCCAAGCGAGAACGATACGCACTGGACCGCCCCATCAGCAGAATCGCCTCAGCAAGGTTGCGCGCCCGCTGAAACTGTCCTGCTGTGGCAAACTGGCTGGACAGATGCCGCATCAGTCGAATGTCTTCGTCACGCTCCTGTGTCGCATGGGGGCAAATGGCACATGCGAGAAGTACCAATTTCTCCATGAACTCCAGATCAGCATCCTCGCCGTTCTGTCCATCCGCATATAGCACCATTCTCGCGATGAAACGCACGACGTCGTCGGGATTGGCGGTCAGCAGCTCGCGAGGGACCACGGTCACGCCAGGTTCGCTCGCACCCAGTTCACTCAGCCACACGAAACCGTTCTTCATGGAAGTTTCAATAGCCTCGTTGCCCGGGTGACCGTCTTCAGCCGCATTGGCACTAGGGCGCGCCCGTTGCACACCCCGCTGAGCGAGGTCCAGCATTGTGAGCGCGACCAATGGAATACCCATGTCACCGCATGACTCGACCGAAAGCAACGTGGTAAGCCCCGATCGAACGCTACTGTCTTCGGGGTGGCGCGCAAGAAATCGGAAGACCGCCTGGAAAAGATGCCGGTAGTCGTCGCGATCGTCTACCGACACGAGCTCCCTAAGCATCATCGATTTGATGGACAACAGGACAATTTGCGTGGCCTGGCGGCCATACTGCTCGGACGAGGTGATGAGACTTGCAACTTCAGCAGCCTCTAATGGATTCTCGGCGCTTCGGGCATGCATCGCGCAACAGACGACCGCCAGCTCTAGCCAATCCTGCCCCCATGAGCCCGCTTCATCGATGGCGGATCCATAATCCGGATTCTGGACAGACAGACGTTGTTGCAGAGTCTTGTGGTGGTCGGTGAACCCAGCGGTGGTGAACTGGTGAGATCGGCCTGATTTCTCCTCCCGCGAATTCATGAGAAGCCGGCGGTCACGATTTTCATGCAGTCGATCCGAGCGAGGAAACAATTCTGACAGTCGCGCATCAAACCGGGCGATTCGTTCATTATCTTCAAGGTACGTCGCGAGTTCGAGGCCTTCCTCCAGCCAAAGTTGATCGCTGACTCCATCAGGACCTTCAGGCAGGATCTCTGACGCCAGTACATCGTCGCCAGCCTGGTGCGCAAGTCGAGCAGTCTGAATGCTTGCTTCAGGCCTGAGCGTTGCGAGATGTGGTCGTAGCTGAGCGATGATGTCAAGTGCCTCGCTATCAAGTCCGGCTCCTCGTAGCAACTGCGCAAGCGCGTGGAGTCGCGCACCGACTGGCAGTGCCAAACTATCAATTTCTGTCATCACCTCCGTCAATCGACCCTGGAGCGCCATGGATCTCCATATCTGGGCACGTGAATTGAACTGCTCCTCAGGGTCGGCCTCGGACTGCAACGTCGCGACGTAGCAGTCGTCAACAGAAAGCAGTAGCTCTACATTGCTTTGTTTTTGTGCGGGCGATTCCGGGACATGAACTAACCCACAGCCATCCAGCCCTTTCATGATAGGAACGATCTGCCGACAAATCGAAGCCACGTGCGGCACCCACAGATCCTCCCCAATGCGGACGGCTGTAGCCCCGAATGTCACGGGCAGGTCGAGTGATGGATCTCGATACTGGCTAGCGTCTGCGACGGCAACGAGACGCCTCTCTCCTTGCTCCTGCACAGTGCGCAGCATGTCGGCGACTTCGAGTGACGGACTGTTTACAACGCGCAGAAGTCGACGAAGAACAGGTTTCTCCTTTTCGTCAATTTCAAAGCCACGCAGTTCTTTGACTGCATGCGTCATCGCAATGAAGACGGACTCTTCCGTGTGTCTGCTTACGGTCACAGGCGGCAGGATTATTGTCGCCCCGGTAAAGACGTCGCGCCCATCCTTGTCAACCGCATGCAGAAGTAAAGAGGAAACGCTTCGTCCGACCACCTCCGCAAACGAGCCGCCTTGAAGCAGGTCGGCACAACCCAGATCGAAGCCCTTGCCGAATAGCTCGGCGGGATTAAAGCCTTGAATGACATGGCTCGCAGCCTTGTCTTGTTCGTTCATGTGGATTGCCCCCGAATATCGTTCTATGTATCTATGGCGTTAGCCGCCAGTTGGTACTTCGCACGTTTCGTAGAAGGCCTCAAGACAGTCATACGAAGGCCTGGACGGAAGGTGGCGGTCAAGCGAACGCCCATTGTAGACCGCCTATCGGTCATTCAAAGTTAAATCCTGGAAGTCCGTAACGGGTCGGCTACAGTCAACCGTGTCGGGCGGTAGTCGGCCGACTGCAGTCACCCGACAGCGCGCACGCACTGACGCTCGAATGGCCGGTGTGCGGTAGCTAGCGGCCTGCCACTCACGGCCATGCACTGCGTCCACATGGGTAATTCAACGGCGCTCAAACCAGGGCGTGCGCAGAAGACCCAGCGGCCGGTGCAACGGTCCCTCACGACCGGTTTGTGAAGGTCCGCTCATGAGGCGCGAGCCGACCGTCGACACGGTGCATTACCGCTGCGTCCGGACTTTCCAGATATGGTCGACGATTGCCCGAAGCGCTTGCCGTAGTATTTCCCTGCTAACGGGATCATTCGCTATGGCAACCGGATCGGTCTGTTTGCCCAACAATTGAAGAGTCACGCAAGCCTCCGGGATGAGCGTTGCAGACATCGTCTCCAAGACCAGCTTCAAAGCGGCTTGGGCAGCGGACGCTCGTGGCGATGTATTGAAAAGGGCGACGGGCTTACCCGGAAAATCCGGGCTTCCTACCAGCCAATCCAGCATGTTCTTGAAGGACCCGGGGATTCCACGAGCATACTCCGGGCAAGCGATGAGGAGGCCGTCAGCCTGATTCACTCGAGCGCGCAAGTCAACGATGCGCCCGGGAAGTTTGTCTTCAAGATCTGGACTGAAATGAGGTAGTTCGCCAATTTCATTGTAATGTTCGACTACAACGCCGGGCGGTACCAACATGGCAGCTGCGACGAGTGCTTGTGTATTGGATGATGCGGAGCGCAGGCTGCCGGACAGGGAAAGAAGACGAAGCATCTCGATATAGCCGTTGCCGATCGGATGCGTAGTATCCCATGCGGGGCCGCTATTCCTCCCTCAGCCATCACCGCGGCAGTTGGTATCCGCGAGCGCCCGGTCCACGGCTGCTCAGCCGACATTCGCTGTAATGACGCGACAGGCGGCAACGGGACGACTCCGGTCCAAAACTGGTGTCACCTTCCGGCATAAAGGAGCCGGGTATTTCCGGCATATAGGCGCCAGCAGAAGTGGGCAGAATCGAGCATCTTTGTGGTTCAAGAATGTGCCGTTTATCCGGCGTTTGCAAGGTTCAA
>Ga0157374_10000117_pt1 | contig 73027 bp, 67 predicted proteins | sample M25metaG_FD_115308 | JGI IMG/M metagenome (GOLD analysis project Ga0157374, IMG submission 115308) | Miscanthus rhizosphere microbial communities from Kellogg Biological Station, Michigan, USA - M2-5 metaG | ecosystem: Host-associated > Plants > Roots > Rhizosphere > Soil | place: USA: Michigan...
CTTCCCAATCCTGTTTCGGATACTGGTTTAACTAATAAAGGACAAGAAAATGGACTTCGTCTCCGCTCGCATTATCACCGATAACATCAAACGGCTCGTACAATTCTACGAGGACATCGGGCTGAAGGCCATCTGGCACACGGAGGAATTTGCAGAACTGTCAACATCCACCTGCACGCTCGCAATTGGCAGTAAACGTACCATGGACTTGTTCGGGGCGGGAGCTGCGATACCGGGAAGCAATCACTCGCTCATTCTCGAATTCCATGTAAGCGATGTGGATGCGGTTTACAGCCGGCTCGGTGCGTGCTTTAAAGACGTTGTACAGGCACCCACCACCCAGCCATGGGGAAATCGCTCGCTGTTGTTTCGAGATCCGGATGGCAACCTGGTCAACTTCTTTACACCGGTCAGCCCGGAGGCAATTCGCAAGTACATGAAGGGGTGAGTCGATGCGGTGGGTTGCTCCGTCGCATCTCACTCGGCGACTGACCGCTGTTCTGCATGTAGCAGCTATCACTAATCGTTGGGGCCTGCGTCTGCTTAGGGCACATAGCCGAACTACTTCGAAAAAAAAGCATGTACGACTGCAATGGCAAATCTTTTGCCTGTGAGTAGTAGCACTGAGTGACTGCTTCACTCAAATACCGCTTTAGAACTACTGACAATCCAACCGATAGCAATCGGGCACGGTGCTACCTGTTATGGCCCTGCCCCAGTTGAAATGCAACACAGAATTCGGACGTGCATTATTTGAATTAAATATCGAAGGTATTTGCGCTAACAGCAGTCAAGCCAAGGGCCGCGTGGAACGTACGCATCTCACGCTTCAAGACCGGAGTAACACATCACCTTTTCCAAAACGCCAGCCGCGACGTCCATGACACACTAGGATCCATACCCGACTCTTCATTTTTGCTTTGGCAATGCGTCATTTCATACAGCAACGGCAGCACCAACAACGTCAATATCGTCGAAGAGATAATGACGCCGATGACAACTGTTGCCAGTGGGCGTTGCACTTCCGCGCCAGTACCGGTTGCAATTGCCATCGGAACAAAACCAAGGGATGCAACCAATGCGGTCATTAATACAGGACGCAGGCGGGTTAATGCACCTTCGTGAACGGCGTCGTGGAGTGAACGTCCCGACTCGCGTAAGTCACGAATGAAGGCAATCATCACGAGACCATTGAGAACATTATGCTGATGGCCGCATCGAACCTCTTGTGAACGGTATTGCCCTCCCCTTCACTAACTGTGATCGTTTATCTGAAATCGATCGCAGCGCTTAAACAGCTTGCTTGTTTATATGAGTAAGGTTGCTGCTTTGAAAAGGCTACAAACCAGGTCGTCGACTGAGCCGACTTCCTTAGTGTTATCTGACGTGATGCGCCCAGAAAGCGCCGGGACCACGAGGGTTACTTTGCGGAGGCAGCTTGCAAGATCGTGAGTCCCGAATTCGCTCAATCTAATCATGCGGGGCTAATAGGGCCGCATCGCGCCACTGGGCAAGCGGATTTTCAAGCCTACCGGCGAATTGAAGGCCACTCGCGGGGTCTTCTAGATTGAGCATGTGTTGGTTATTAGCAATTTGCAGGCGATTCAAGCAGGAATGTGCAAAGTCTTCGACGAATAAATCGTAGCGTGCAAATTTGTCCGCTAGTTCCGGATGCAGGGCTTGGTAACGATGTGTACAACGAGCGACATCCCGCCAGAATTCTGTTTCTGGATAATCGCAGTGGGAGTGCAGCACGGCGGCCAAGTGACGGAAGTAGCCATCAAAGACATCAATGAACAGACATAAGGTTTTCATGTCGTCCGGGATGTTGGTGGATACGCGTTGCATGATTTCAGGCAATTGAGTTTCCGGATTCAGGATACCCACTTCCTCAGCAATGTCCTTCATCAACACACGCACCGGTCGATAAGTTTGCATGATCAAAATCAGGTTTTCGCCATGAGGCATGAAAATCATGTCGTGACGATAGAAGCAATGAAGCAGCGGAGCAAAATAGGCATCGAGATAGCTGTCTATCCAGCGACGCGTTGTTAATCCCGAAGCACGAATCAATTCAGCAAGCAGCGACTGGTTATTTTTATCCAGATGCAGCAACGCTGTCATGGTCATGAGTTTTTCGCCGGTCTTTAATTCTGGCAGAGGGCACTCGCGCCACAGCGCTGAGAACATTTTCTTGTAGGCATTGTTTTCTTTGATGGCGGCTTCGTAATAGGGATTTCGATAACCAATCGCCGCCACCTCGCTGAGGATGCGAAAGCCTTTGCCGGCGAGATAAGGATCACCATGGACGAGCGTGCGAACCCAATCATTGATAGCCGGGGTTGCCAGCATGTAGTAAGGCGACAAGCCGCGCATAAAACCCATATTCAGAACCGATAGTGCGGTTTTTACATAGCGCTTTTTCGATTGGCTGATATTGAAAAATGTTCGGATTGATTGCTGAGCCAAATATTGATCGTCGCTATAGCCGAGAAAAACGATGTGGCGTTGAGCAATCTCTGCAGCAAATGCCATGGCCAGTTTGTTTTGCCATTGCCAGGGGTGTGCCGGCATAAACCAATAGTCGGCGTGGGTAAGTCCTATGTCACGCAGGTGCGAGCGATACGCCGTAAGCCTGGATTCACCAAGTTCCTCATGAAGCAATGTTTCATAATCTAATGTAGAAGACATCGACAATGTGGCGCGGCTCTTATGCACCGCGAGCCACACTACATTGATCGGTGATGCAGCCTCGGGCGCGTATGCGATGTAGTCCATCGCGTCGAATCCAATTCGACCATTGTTGGCGACAAAGCAAGGATGGCCTTCGGTCATCGCAGTTTCGATTTGCTGGAAATCGGCGTCGATCAATTCGCTAGCGCTGAGTGCCCGCCGATCGTGTTTGAATGCGCTGCCATAAAGGGTGCTGCTGATTTCGTCGAGATAGACAGGAATAACGTCGCTTCTCATTTGCAGCGTTTCTCGTAATTCAATGATCAGCGCAAGCGCATCCAATTCCGTCGATTTGCCATTGAGCGAACGAGTAATACTGTTAGTATCGATTTCCCAGTGATTCAGCGACTGGCGCCGAGCACGAAAGATATAGTTAGCTTGAGCATCGTCAGTCTGTAGGCGATAGCGCCCCCAATTGTCATCGTCGATGCTTAATAACTCCGGTATCAAGATAGATTCGTGCGCAAATTCGCTGATGGCCTTGCGCACCAACAGACGATTCACTTTGCGCCAAATGGCTGGATTCAGATGCTGCAGGTCGGGACAAGTTGAGTGGGGTAAGCGGGCAGTCATGTAGTCACCTCGGCATTCAGGGTTTGGAAAAAATGTTTGCGTTGGCAAAATGCCAACCAAGCGGTTTTATGCGGCAGCGTTATTTGGGATGTGTAGCAAAAACCTGCCGCAGTATTGATTGGATGAATTTTTTCGTTGGTGATATCGGGTTCGACAACCACTCGCAGATGAGCGGGATTGCTAAATAGAAAAGCCATAATCGTTTGCATCACTGCGCGACTAAACCCATGCATGACGAGACCAGACGATGGACCGATCAGAAAATGCATGCCTACATCACCAACAGCGACTTCGTAATGGCTGGCAAGCAGGTCATGCGCTGGATCGTAAGTTTCCAGCAAGAAGCTTGGTATACCGTTGTGAAGACCGATGTACGGCTGGCAATGCGGGCTATCGAGCTGCTCCTGATAGACGCGGCGCACATCTTCTTCGCTATAATCTTGCATGCCCCAGAATCGAGCGCGTTCGGCGCTAACCCAGCCATGGAGCAAAGTGGAGTCGTTGGCCAAGTCGAGTGGACGAATGCAGAATTCACCAATATCAGTAACGTGATATTTGAAAACGATATCCAATGCAGACGTTTGAAGCATAGAGAAGTTAGACATTCGATTCGACCGTTTGAGTGGTAGAAATATTGCGAGCGCGAGTGAATTGCGGATACAAGAACCAGGTAAGCGCAAAGCCGACGATGGCAATCCAGAAAGGCATTTCCAAACCATGGCTCGCAACCAACGACCCTGCGATATAGGAAGAGCTGAGCACGCCGATGTTCTGAAATATGTTGATCGTGCTGTAGTCCTTTGCATATTCGGTGGGGGTACTGTTCTCGAATATGTGTGAATCGAGAAGAACGGTTATTTGAAAAATGGACCAGCCGAACAAGAGTCGTCCTACCAGTACAAACATTGGTTGTCCGCTGGCTTGCAACAAAAGACCAACAATACCTAAAGGCAAACAAAAGTATGGGCTGACGAGAAAGCTGCTGCCGATTTTGCGGTTGAGATATAAAGCGAATAGCGCAATGAATGCAGGAATTGCGTAAGCAAGGGCTGACATCAACGGACTGCTTACCGAGGATATCGAACGCCAGTATTCGACAAAGAAAGGCGCGATCTGATATTCGCTGAAATAGAACACCAACATGACAAAGCCCAACGCAAAAATGCGAGGGTTGCCGCGAATGTTTTTGGTAACTTCAGTTGCCGCGTGCAAAGGGCGGACGAGCCCTGCTTGTAGGACATAGATGCAGATCGCCATTTGAATGAAATCTCCTACGGCCATTACGAGGAAGGCATATTTGGTCGGCCAGAATTGAAGTACAAAGCCACCACTCAAAGCGCCGGCGATACTGCCGAAGTGAACGATGATCGAAAGTATGCCGATGGTATGGGCATGCTCGCTTTCCGCCTCGTCCTCCATGATGTAAGGGTAAATGAGCAGATAACTCGCTTTGAATACGATCATGCACAGCGAAAGCGCCCAGAAGCCCAACACGCTGTCGCAGAAAGCGCTCGCAATGCTCAGCAAGCCGGCTGTGCATTGCGTATATACCAATAGTCGCAGCGTACCTCGCTTGCGAACGACACGAGCCCACACCGGCAAGGCGAGCATAGCGGTAAGACAAATTGCCGCGATATAGCTTCCTACATGGATGGCATCGTTGATATGAAAACGCTCGGCAAAATATTGGGGATAAAAAGGCAGCAGCATCGAATCACTAATGACGGCGACCAGCGTCATGGTGAACAGAAAGAATTTCAGCCCCATGCTTGCTCCCGCAAATGTGTTCGATTGTGAGGAATGCCGAAATGCTGAAAAGCGATCCGCTCTTCCACTGAATAGGGCGCTTGACCAAGCATCTCCCGCAAGATGACCGAATTGCGGTAACAAGCCATGCTGAGATCTGGCGCGGTAAAACCGTGCGTATGCAATTCTGCGTTCTGCACGAAGACTTCTTTTCCTTGTGTATCCACGCTGTAATTTCGCGCGACGGCTAGCCGCCCTTGCCTGTCGTGTCGAAGCCGGTTAGCGATTCCTTGTAAAAATGCCGGCTGGCGATACGCATATCCCGTCGCCATGACGAGTGCATCACATCGTTGATGGAAAGCAGCCTTCTGTTGCGTATGCTGTAGCGCCAACTCAAATTTGCCCGTTGTTTCGTCTCGACGACAAGCTAACAATTTGGTATTGGTAAAGAGATCGGGATCGGGCAACCCTTGTAACTTTTGTTTATACATCTCATCGAAGATGGCATTAATCAGACTTCGGTTGATGCCTTTGTAGAGATTTTTCTGTTCCTTCAGCAATTGTTCACGTTCCGATTCCGGGAGTGCGTGGAAATAGTCGATGTAATCCGGCGACGTCATTTCCAGCGTTAGCTTGGTGTACTCCAGGGGAAAAAAACGTGGCGAGCTAGTGATCCAGTTCAGTCCGTACTGATGCTTCGGTCGTTCACGTAAAAGATCGTAATAAATTTCGGCGGCGCTTTGTCCACTGCCAACGACGGTGATGTTTTTCCGCTCCCATAGTCTTTCGCGATTCGGTAAATAGTCAGCGCTATGAATAAGATGTTTACGCACGCTATCGCAACAGGCAGGCACCCAAGGATGCGTACCTGACCTAAGACCAAGCGTTTGCAACGGTAACGCCGCTGTCTGCCGTTGCTCGTGTCGATGCAAAGTAATTCGTAGCAGCCGGTCTTATCGTCGTAATGAGCAAGCTCGACAAATTGATTGAAGCGAAGGTTAGGCAGCTGCTTTGCCACCCACTGGCAATAGTGGTTGTATTCCTGCCGCAATAGAAAAAAATCTTCGCGAATGTAAAAGGAATACAGTCGGCCGCTCTCCTTGGCGTAATTAAGGAAGCTGTAAGGACTGGTGGGGTCGGCGAGTGTTACCAGATCAGCAATGAACGGTGTTTGCATGGTTGCGTCATTCAACAACATACCGGGGTGCCAATTAAATTCGTCGGACATATCCATAAATAAACTGCTATGTCCTTTAAGCGGCGCCGCTAAACTGGCGAGGCTAAGATTGAATGGGCCGAGCCCAATGCCGATAAAGTCATATACGATTTCTTGCATGCTGATATCTCCCATTTGATTGCTGAGCGGAATGGAATGCTTTTGGTAAACGGTCCTCGATCCAAAAGGATTTGTTTGACATGCTGTTTGTTTTCCGCCGGGCTTGTCGTTTGCGATACCAAATCATGATGCCGGTAACAGCGAGCAGCGCGATCGACAATCCCAACACCGACATCAGAACTCTGCCGGGAAGACCGATGATGCGTCCTGAATGAAGCGGAAAGATTGCTTGCAGAAAGATGTCCCCTGCACTGCCAGTACCTGGAATGTCGGCGCCGACGATTTGTCCATTCCGGCTATCGACATATATCCATGGATTGCCAAGTCCCATATCGCCATGAACATTGCCTGTATTAAAAAAACCGACGCCATAAACACCGAATTGCGTCGAGACGAATAGACCACCTGCAGGCGCATCGATAGATCGTTGACGCGCGGATTCCGAAGCAATTGAAATTGCGTTTGCGATGTTTAGCGTAGCTTCAATCGGTTGCTGTAGCGGAGCAGGAGAGCGACTGGCGAACGGTGATGGACTGAGGTCAGAGAACCATGAAATCACTGGACGCATAACTTCTTCCTTGAGATTCATGCCGACCGATGTGATAGCAAGAGCCAGCACTAACAGCCATATCCAAACGCCCCCCGAGCGATGAAGATCGAACGTCATTCGGAAGCCGCCTTGCCGCCAACGAAATCCGAGCGATTTGCGCCATTGCGTTAGCCGTGGGAACGAGATCCATAAAGCGATTAGGCTATCGATGCACCAAACGATGGCGACGATGCCCATTAAAAGAATGCCTGTTGTCAGCCCGAAGCTATCGGGAATATGCAGGCTGTAATGAAGCTTGTAGAGAAAGGGCAATAGATTTTCGCGGTCGAGCGAGACCTTACCCCATTCGCGTTTTGCTTGGATATCGCCGGTGACCGGATCTATGGCCACTTGGTTATAGCCAAGATCGTATGACTGCCCCGTTTGCTTGTCGATGCGCGGCTCGACGGAAACCGTGAAACTCTCGCCTCGCTGAATGTGCAGCGGCATATATTTAATACGTAGGCGAGGCTCGTTCGCTTCCAACTGAGCGGCAAGCTGAAGCAACGGTTGCGCTTCTCCAGCTGTGCGACTTTGATACAGGGCCGGGTTGAGCCACTCATCTAATTCGTGATCCCACGATATGATCGCGCCCGTTATTCCGGCGATGAAAAGAAACACTGCAATGCTCAAGCCAAACCAGCGATGCAGCAAAACCAGCAGAGGACGCATTTCAAAACTTCCAATTCAATGCGACGTTGACGTTTCGCGGCTCCCCGTAAAAACCTTGTCCAAAGCTGCCCCAATACAAGCTCGCTATGTATTTTTTGTCGAAGACATTATTGATGTTGGCGCTGATGTTAAATTGCTTGTTTAGATCGTAACTCGCCATTAGATTCAGCAAGGAATAGGCGCGCTGGAAAATTTTGAAATCGCTGGTTTGTGCATACACATCATCTTGCCAACTCAGATTGCCTCCCACCTTGAGTTTCGGCATTTGCGGAATACGCCAAGTTGTCGTGAGTCGCAGCAAGCGGCGTGGGACATAGGTACGCACGTCGATGCCCGCTTGGTCACGAATGGAAAGTTGGGTATAGCCAAGATTGATATGGCCGTATGCCCCGACTTCACCGCTAAGATCAACCTGAACGCCCTTCGACTGAGCATCAATGCCTTGGTAATACGGGAGAGGACCAATGTTGCCGGCTAACTCTGCAAGATTGCGCTGATCGGTTTGAAAGTAAGCAAGCGATGCATTCAGCGCCTTATTGAAAAACTCGCCTTTAATGCCGAGTTCGCGTGATGTGCCTTGAATCGGCGAGAGAGGATCTCCGCCGATATCTTGCTCATGCTGCGGATTGAAAATGCGCGTGTAGCTACCGTAAAGCGCAAACATCGGATGAAAATTGTAAATCAGCCCAGCGTAAGGAGTGGCTTGACTCGCGCTCACATTGCGGGAAACGCCATAAGAAACGCCTGTGTTGTTAGCGTGGATTTGTCGAAGGCCGGTGATCAGCTTAAGTGCATCGTGCAGATTCCAACGAACAACCGCATAACCACCATGTCGTTTATCTTTGAAGTTGCTACCATCCACACTGGCGTCGAATGTAGGCATCGGGTAACTGCCGTCCCAATTCTCCAACGGGGGCAGCGCTGTGCCGATCCCCTGTCCGTAGTCGGAACGATCAGTGAGCTTGGACTCCGACCAGTTGACGCCGAAACTCAGATCGTGACGTCTGCTGCCTAATGTAAATTGGCCAGTCGCCGATACATCAGCAATGTTCTGACGATTGTTCATCTCATACCGCGATGGATAGCTGAACAATCCGAGACCGGTGCTGGAATCCGGCATACCATAAACGTAGAACAGCGCGCCATTGTTGGAAAAAACGTTATGGGTAAAGGCTGCCTTGGCGGACCAGCCGTTCGCAAAGTCATTTGTTAGTTCCGCGAAGCTGCTTTGTGCTCGTGAATTCCAGAATGCCCAGTCGGCTGAAGTGCTTGTCGAAGTCGGGTAAGAAGTCGGTGTGCCGTCGCTAAATACCAGTGGAATTGCACCCCATAGAGGGCTCTTAGTTTCGTTATTCTGTTGTGTGTATCCAAGCGCCAGCTGCGTGGATGAACTCAGATCCATTTCAACTACGCCATAGAAAATAGTCTTGTCACGCGCGTAGCGATCAAGATAGGAATTGGCATCCTCTTTGGCAGCAACTACCCTGCCCCGCACAGTGCTGGCTTGATTCAAGGGACTAGACACATCTGCATCAACGCGACGCTGATTCCAAGACCCGGCGTTAATGCCAACGCTAGCAGCGAAGTCTGCTGCTGGTCGTTTACGTACGAAATTAATAGTTGCCGAGGGGAATCCGCTCGTCGACATCAAACCGTTTGCGCCATACACAATCTCGATACGGTCGTAGATAGCAGTATCGAGATCTCCATTCACATTGCCGTAAATAAATGGAACGCCAACTCCATCGGTTTGGAAATTAGTGATATCGAAACCGCGTGCTGTGTAATAGGTCCGATCCGATTCAACCTTCTCGACAGTAACGCCAGATGTCGAACCGAGGGCACTATTAACATTCGTCAGCCGAAAATCGTTTAATTGCGTGCGTGAAATCACCGATAGCGTTTGCGGCGTTTCCTTAGGCGTTAGTTTTAACTTCGTTGCCGATCGGCTCTTCTTGATCCGATAACTATCGTTTGTCTCGGTAGGCAGTTGCTCTGTCGAGGTATCTCTAACTTCTACGGTGGGCAGCGTGTTGTTTTCTGCGTTAGGAATCGTTTCCTGAGCGTAAATGGGATGAACGCCAAACATGGCAAGAGATGCCAGCGCTATTGGTACGGTGTGCAAAGTCAACTCCTATGATGATTAAAGCTGGCTGGCCTAAGCTAACTGGCGAGGTTGTTGCGAAACCCTTCGATAAAAGTATAAATGAGAATTATTATCATTTGCAACAAGTAATCAACAATGAGGAGACTACGTCGAAACTTGAAGGGTGGCGCATTTGCGAGGAGAACAACACAATCCGGCGCAACACCAATGCGCGTTTCTCAAAGCCACACCGGAATTCGCCAATAAATCAGCCAGACCAGCGATCGGAGTAGACCATCACCATATCGCAATACGGTAGCGCGGCGAGCTACTTGCGATCACGTAACAGAATGTTGAGGGGTACGATTTATAGACATCGCTTTAATTCATTCGCGGGGTTTTTCAACAGCGCTTGATTCCAACTATTAATAGGCTTCCTAGCAAAGGTAAAAGTTAGTGAGCAAGGGAAGCCCAATGTGTTTTAAGCCGCTAATAGATACTCAAGGAATCCATCATTAGGCGATTTCGCGGCCTCTTGTATTAAGAATGTGTTCGAGTTGAGTAATATCATCATCTTCAACCTGGTCAAAGTCCGGGTCCTTTGGGTAAAAGCGCCTGATTAAGCCACCGTTGTATTCATCGAGTCCCATCTTCATTTACGGCGTTCGGGATTTCTTTACTCTGCTCATCATTTTTACTATTGGAGAGCTTTTCGCTGATAAGGGCACGCTGCGGATTGCCGAGAGTATCTTCTTGCCTTCTGACGATTCGCGGTTTATTCCCCGAGCCGCGAGGGCGACATGAATGATCACCTCATTACACATTCCGTTCGAGTATGTTTGCGCTAACTTGGCTAATTTATCGAGATAAGCTTTGTCGATCGCTGCGCCGGACGTCGCGAACTGAATTTTGTGCTTCTCCTCTAGAAAATCCTTCAAAGCTTGCTCCACCGTGGGTGCCGTATCATCGGTTCTGCGAACCATCGCTGAAGTGATCATTCGATCCAAAAGCTCGGCTTTTTCATACGCGGGATGTTCGTTGTCGACCGTTACATTGGTAAATCCTGGCATGCGGCTGCGCAGGCCAAAGATCGTCGTCATTACGCCGTAGTCTTTTTTGTCTGCGTCTTTGTTACCCTCCTGCAATTTCAAAAAAGCATTCAGTGTTTTCTCCGCGGGTTGGGTGGGCTTATCGTTGGATACGCCGAATTGCGCTGCCAATTCGGGCATATTGATGCCCATTTCGCCTTCGAGTTCTATTGCTGCCGCATGTGGAGACGTCTTTGGCATGGCTGGCGGAACCGAATTTATCTTTGCCAGGAGCTCCTCCGCTGGAATACCGGTAGCCTCGCTGAACTTTTTCGCTGTCCATAGACGCGTAAAGCTGTCTGGATAATCCTTGCCCAGACTATGCAGTCGCTTTTCTATAGATGCGGATTTCGTCTTCGAATCCATCGACGAGAATTCAGCTACCCTGGGTTCTGGAAACTCTGAATACTCTCGCGTTAATACGAGCCGACATTGAACGCACGCGGGATCTTTTGTGTCTTGTGCTTTTTTATAGATTTGCGGCATGGCTGCGTGAAACGCATAAAAATTTTGATGTGTCGAGTCCTTAAGTGATTCTTTCAATTGAAGAGCGGTCGGTGATTGTGGATTCTTGCTATGTGCCGGGCGAGATGCTTCAAATGCTTCGCATGCGTCGTCCGCGTTGACTGGAGTAAATGCATTTGCGTTTACGTCATTAACGGGAGCGAAGAAATAACGGCGCATAGAGATATCAGGGGCGGAAACATGGACCATATCGCGCAGCAATTGCGAAAAGGCAAGTGTGATACTGGAACCGGCACTCGCCGGATCCATCTTCCACAAGATACCTTCCTCGTTCGGATTAAGTACCTTCTTCGACTTTTCGGCGAATATTTCGGCCGCCAGCCCCGCAGCATAGCCGCGCCGTTCGGCTTCATTGCCAAATAGAAACCCATATGGGGTGGTAAGGCATGCCTGAACAACATTCTCCCGATATTTATCATGTTTCGGGAGCTTCTTCTTTGGCCGAAAACGAGACAGAAAGGAAACTTTAGGCGAATACGTTTGCGTAGAGTCGACGCGCCACCGTAAGTTATTTTGGCTGGCATGTTCGGTTTCATGAGCGACAAGTTGTAGCGCTCCTCTAGCGCCTGCTTTAAAAATGCCCGGTCCAAATGTTATTTTTGCAGGAATTGTTTGGCTTGTATGCGCAATACTGCCGAATGTTTTGGACGGGGGGTAGACGTCAGAACTGGAATATTCTAGTTTTTTATACGTCGTCGAGTCATATTTTACCTCGGGCATAGGAGAGATCCCAAGCGACTTAGCGCATTCATGCACCATCATTTTGAGAAGCTTCTCTTTTTCTTTGTCTGGTAGTGCGTTAAGCGCATTCTTATCAAGTGTTAAATATGTCGCCACCGGATCCTTATCCTTGATCCGAGTCACAAGGCGATCGACATACACACCCATATTGTCGACCATGCACTGATGCGGATAAGGATCGAATCGGCCATGTTCAGCAAACAGATAATCATTTGGTTGAGGTAGATTGAATTTGTGCTTGATATGCAGCAGCCGGCCGCGCGCGCTCTCTGTGAGGTCTACCAAGTCCTCTGGCTTAAGACAAGCAAATAGCCGCACCAATGTTGGCCTGAGTGTTCGTTGTTCGCTTTTGCTCAGAGTTTCCAGCGGCGGGATGATTTTGTCATCACGAACCGCGTCCCGCAGTGCTTGCGTCTGTGCATTTTCAGATGATGCATTGCCGAATTCCTTCAATAGCTTTTTCCAGAATTCCGTATCGACTTTGGGCGTTGGAGGCGGGATAAGTACGTTGTTGGTATCGCGCGGCCAGCTTGTTTTATCAAAATCCGGAATGTGCGCGGGAAACCCTGGATAAGGGTTTTGCAAAGTTTCTTGTGGATGAAGCTTTGGCCACAATGCTTTCGCTTGGGCTAGATATCTCCGTAGCGGCGGTGTTTTATTCTCTGTTTCGGCTGTTGTTGCTGCGTCAGGAACTAAGTTAAAAATATTGGTTGGCGTGATGGTTTGCTGAATCTTCTTTTTGATGGCGCGCTCAGCTATTAACTTCTGATAGCCTTTATTGACCACCGACCCTAAAAAAAGGGTCGACCCAACCACTGTCGCAAAAAGAGCTTCTTGTATTGCTTCTTTGAACCGATATTTTTTTTGCCACTTCAAATTAGGCGTGTTAATTGTCAACAGCTTATCGAGGATAAAGCTTGTCGTTCCAGCTTTTTCAATGAAGTCGTATTCACGCCACTCCTGCACGAATTTAACTAGTCCCTGCTTTTGAGGATCGCCGCCGTCTTGGATAAAAGACTTCAAGCTCGCCGCGGTAAATAAATTTCGTGTTTTTTCAGGACGTCTTAGTCCGAGGCCCGAGCCTCGCGCCTCGGCACTTTGCGCTACCCGGCTATTTCGCCAATTATTCTCCCAGGCAACAAATTCGAGACATGTGACAAACTCGGCGAGTGCTTCGCGAGCGCTGTTTTCCTGCGCTGGGGTCGCGCCTGCAGGTAGCAAGCTCCCTGCAGGAAATTTGGCGTTGATATCTGCGGTATGTTTTTCCAGGTCGCGTATGAATCGCGCCGCAAAGTCTGAGTAGGCAATAAACGCCGTCCTTGCTCTTTCGTCGTTCGTGAGTTGATGGAGTGTCTTCGGTCCTGGGGAGCCGTCCGCAACCAGAAATTTTTCTATAGTTTTACGAAGGTCTTCCAACCCTGGGGATGCACCGATTAACAGTTCTTCCGCTCCTGTGAATGTCGGGTCAGGAATCAATCCCGGCACATCGCGCAGCTGAGAGGCGTCATCATTAAGGTACTGATGTTCGTCGAAATCGCGCTCCACCATAGCCCTCCTCATTGTTTTGTAGTTATGAAGCAAACGCTATGCCAGTCATTACCTGTCAAAAAAATTATAAACTCTGCTGATTTTTTTAAAGAAATTGCTAGTGAACGCAAGATAGTGGTGAGGCGAGGTTGCAGTCCTAGAAGCGATGTTACAAGCACCGCGGTGCGCCGTCTCAGCCGAAATGGAAAATATATATTTTCCAGTGGTGTTTTTTTCTCCCTGGATTCCACCGGCACCGGCAGTAGTAGGAACAACGGACGTGGAACTAAATTACTTATGGAGCCATTCCGTCGCCGCCATAAAGCAGTCAGGAGATTGTCGGCACACTGGAGCCACCTACAGGTTACGGGTTTAACCACAAACGGGTTTATTGGTCTATTGCCAACTATGAAAGTTTGGGCGATCTGCCGCCTGCGGTTTATCACGCAAAAATGGAAAACTTTAACTTAGTCATGTCTTATTAAAGGGGGCGTTGACAATCCACGTGCAAGTTTTGTTGTACCGGCAATCGCATCTGGAATAAACTTTACCGTCACAACGTTCGGACAAGCATCGCGGCATTCACGCCAGGAGATATAACCCAAATGCATCTTCAAGAAGAAGAAGGCAGTGTTGTTTCATCGCGAAATGCAGCAACTAACACAGAAGACCGAAAGCAATGGCAAAAACCTGAAGTGAAGGACTTCACCATTGGTCAAGTGACGAATAATGGTAGTGGGTTGGGATGTGATGGCACTTCTTCCTCTTAGATTGGATTTCCTCGCCGTTTTTTCTTAGGCCGAGTTCATTTCAATTAGAGGACTTCGCATGGAATTGAATCCAACAGAGGTTCGGATGGTGCAATTGACTGGCCTGGCGCGTGAGTATTGGGATCGCGCCGTCGCTGCAGGCCGCATATCGCCTTCTACTGATGGACGGTTCATTAATCCTATTCCTCCCTCGTCTGCATATCTCCGGACGAGACTTCCATCCGTCTCTCCCAACTGCCATTTTTTAGATGATTTTTTATTTAAGGTTATCTATGACCAGCAGCAAGTGCCATATGGTTGCAGTGCTTGCTTCAAACTTAAGATCGAGTTCCCCAATCTGCGAGGTCTCGTCGCGATTCAGAAGATACTGGAACTCACGAATTATGCTTATAAACTAGGCGTGAATTTTCCCGATGAACAATCGCAGGGCATCTTCACCGCCTTTTTATATCTAGACGGATTAGAGAGTGCACAGGCGGCGGAAAGAGATATCCGCGATAAAGTGGGCGTGAATGCTATTTTGGTCGGCATGCCGCTTCAATTCAGTCTCATGCGCGGCTGTTCACATTTTCAAACGACCTGCGGCTCTCCGGACACATGGCGTTTTGATAAGAGTCTGGTAGAAGTAGAGACTCAGTTGAAGCCGCTCTTCCATCAGGAACAAGGGCTCCAAAAAACTTATAAGATGCGCAAAGTGGAAACCATGGTGCAATGGATTATGTTTGCCCGTCAGATCGGCGATGATACCTACCTGGAGTTTACAAACAACCAGCCGCTTTAAAAGCAGCATACCTAACGGCCGAGTCGATCTTATTGGCTATCGCTGTCATGAGCGTTGGTGTGCCCCGTAACAAGAATCCATTTCTCTTGCGATTTCCTTGAACAAGGGACGCACAAACAAATTCAAGTTCGATAGGGTTTTGTTAACGCTCATCATCAAGGGAACACGTTCACCGTGATGCTCCACCGGACTGCCAATCGGTAATAGCTTTATTCCCAAGCGACGAAAATGCTTAGCCAACAACGGCTCGGTCAAAATATATAAAGTTTCTATTTCATTACGTTTCGCCATTGCCAACATGCCGAGATACAAGCCAACAGGTATGTAAGGAAAACGTGGTTTGGCAATCGTGCCATAGTCATCTTCCGATATAGTGGCCGACCGCGTTTGCTCATGCTTGCGGCGTCGATATTTGCTGATTACAGCGAGACGCGATACTTCCGCGATAGCGAAACGCGATCGCTCGATTGGGTCGACATATCCCGCGTTCAACATGGAGCCACAGGCCTTTTCAAAGGGAAACGGAAAGAAGGGATGATCGCTCTTCGGCAAAATCAGACGAATGCAGCCGATATATTCGAGGGATTGCACTGAGCGCATCAAACAGTGCATGGAATTCGCATCATACTCGTCCGTTTCCTGCTCCAACGGATTTTCCGGTTCCCACCCCAATTCTCGGCAATAGACTTGATGTCTGACGCGATAAGCCTCCTGCTTTGCCTGTGGTGACAGCGCTGGTTCTATGGAGAAATATTGACAGAAATTTTTTCGGAGAACGGCGAATTCCTGCAACAGGATTAAGGATTGTTTTAGACTCACAATTCCCTCCTTTTTTTGTTAATTCTTTGTATATTAGGCAGCAGCAAGCTCTTTCATTACGTAAAAGAACATTGCCGGCTTATTCAAGCTTGTCTTCTAAGCAATTGCGCTTTGTCGCGAATTTCGAATGCCAATACTGATCAATTAAATTAATTATTGGAGATATGAAATGTGCGAGATTCCAAAGCATAGTTATACGCCCAAGTTCAAGAAAGAAAAAGACTCGGCTTAGTAGATAGAAGTGGATGACTAGAAGCCCTCACAGTTAAATGGCCGCGAGGAACGCTAGCCCATAGTCAACGATCGCAATACCCCTACCCACACTTCGTGTGGCGTCCGACTTAGCAGTGAGCCACAAACCATCACAGCATGAAACTTCAGTTGACTTCGGACAATTGGGCATGATTACATCGGCAAGAGCGTCATCGACTAAACGCTTACCGATATTAGGAGGTCATGAGTTCATGGCAATGAATATTCATTATGCCGAAGTCGAGCCGGCACGGGCCGAAATTAATAAGCTGGAAGGGGCCACGATGATCGAGTTTGGTGCTCCGTGGTGTAGTCATTGTCGAGCAGTACAATCTTTATTAGCCTCCGCTTTGACCATCCATCCACGTGTACGTCATATCAAGATTGAAGATGGCAAAGGGCAACCGCTCGGGCGGTCATTCAGAATAACGCTTTGGCCTACCCTGGTCTTTATAAAGCATGGAATCGAAGTTACTCGATTGGTTCGGCCTACCGATGAAAACGATGTTCATCAAGCTCTCGAGAAGATCGACAATGAGGAAAAATAAGGTCGAAGTTCACCTGTCTTACTTCACGATCCGTAATTCACATGTGTTAGATCTACTTGATGATCTTCAAGTGTTCGTCACACACATTCTTCTGAATTTAACTCGCCGTGAAGCAGGGCCGCTGCGAAAACTTAAGAAAGTTATGCAGAGTTAACAGACGCAATGCTTATTTACATCCTGCCTTATTCATATAGGGAAAAGCGTCTGTGCGATTTACGCAGAAATCTTTTCCGTCATTAATTGGCGAACCGTCAAATGTTTAGCCAGCAACTGAGCTGAATTTCTATTAAGCAAGAGCGATACTCGCTGGTCGATGATGGCTCAACTTCGGTCTTTGAATAAATTATCGAGTTTTTCCTCGTAAGCATGGTAATCCAGAAATTCGTATAGCTCGGCACGGGTTTGCATCATCGGCAAGACGCTTGCTTGCCCACCCTCGTGCCGGATCGTATTGAACACTTTTAATGCAGCAGCATTCATTGCGCGAAAACCCGAGAGCGGATAAAGCGCAAGGGAAACATTGGCACTAGCCAATTCATCAGTTGTAAAAAGCGGAGTCGCACCGAATTCGGTAATGTTTGCTAGTACCGGCACTTGTACTGCATCCGCAAATTGCCGATACATTTCAAGTTGCGTTATTGCTTCGGGAAAAATCATATCGGCGCCTGCGTCGACGCAAGCACAGGCACGGTCAATTGCCGACTGTAATCCTTCAACTGCTAATGCATCGGTGCGCGCCATGATCACGAAGCTTTTGTCGGTCCGCGCATCGACTGCAGCCTTTATGCGATCCACCATTTCATTTTGAGAAACGATTGCTTTGCCAGGGCGGTGGCCGCATCGCTTGGCTTGCACCTGATCTTCAATGTGACAAGCAGCAGCGCCCGACTTAATCAGCGATTTGATCGTGCGGGCGATGTTGAATGCCCCGCCAAATCCGGTATCCACGTCGACGAGTAACGGCGTATCAACGTTGTCTGTAATACGGTGGATGTCGGTGAGTACATCGTCGAGCGATGTGATGCCCAAATCCGGCAATCCAAGCGATCCCGCCGCAACGCCGCCGCCTGATAAATAAATTGCCTTATAGCCAACGGCCGTTGCCATGCGAGCATGATAGGCATTGATGGTTCCAATAACTTGTAATGGCTTTTCAGCTTGTACTGCCTCACGAAATCGAGCACCGGCAGTGATAGAAGTGAATGGCATAGTCATTTCAGTAGTTGTCTTTCATTCAGGGATATCAAATCAAAAACTAATAGAACATCGACTTTTATCACATTGATGCGTTTACATGATACGACGGCTTTAGGAATTTTCTAGATGAACAGAAAAATTTAAAATACAAAAGAAACATCCGACAATGAGATGGTTACAGTTTTTCGTAATTGCAACATTCGAAAAATCCGCCATTTTTAAGTTCGAAATGATATCGTCATCATTAAATAAATTCTGGAAAAAAACGTTTTATAAATTAAGAAAAATTTAGGTTTTTCCTTTCAAACAGTTGCAGGCACAAAGTTTGCTTAGCTCGCATATCAATAAATAATCATGAGAGATAACCATGTTAAGACTTATTAGACCGTTTTCCACCTCAGCAACATTGAGAAAAGGCAGTTTGGAACTCGTAAAAGACTTAAGCCAGAAAAAAGTAATAAGTGAGTTCAACAGCAAAAGTGAACAGCCTGTACCGGATGCCGGATTTTGCCTCGCCGCGTCGATTAAATACGGTTTGCTAAGACTTAAACAACAAGAGTTTAAATACGATGATCTAAATATTGAAAAAACAGCCGGCAAGCAGTTTGCTTATAAAGCGGCTAAAGGTGTTATAGCGCAAGGCTCCGGCATAGCGATAGACTCGAAAGAGCCGAACCAGGAAGCTGCTTATTCACTTATCGCCGAGAGGGCCAGTAAATTTACCGACAGCAATAAAAATATTTATGTGAATAGCGTTAGCGTTGGAACCCCGTCTAATCTTCCGCTGGATGCATATCTTCAACAACATTCTTTGAGCGAAGGACAATTGCTCATACATGGATTCGCTGACCCGTTAACGGGAGGTCATGCCGTTGCTTTGGTGATGGCTGTCGGTGGAAAAACCTACTATTTCGATACTTACGAGGGAGATCATGAATTTACTTGCCGCAGCGAGTTGTCGCCAGACGATAAAACGAAGCAACTGGCATCTGAAGTTGGGGAGAAACTGAGAAGCAATTATGGCTTTTACAGTCTCGCTAACCATTACACCGTTCCGGTTACTAATTTGCAGAATCAATTATCGTCACACGTAATCACTAAAAGCGAGCGCGACATGATCGATAAAAAATTGGGAAGCACGGACTGGGAAGTGGAAACGGAAATGCCGACAAAACCTGTTTCGCTCAATACGCTTTATGTTTCTAGAGGAAAGGGAGGCGAGCTAGAATCCGCTATTTTTCAGGTACCGAGTGAAAACAAAATTCTCAAGCTGAGCAATGTTCAAATTCCTCAAGAATCCTGGTCACAAATAAAACCTCACGCGGAGGTTGTTATAACCCCTATATCCATTCAGCCGAGCACAGAAGAACAATCACGCCTTCGACTTGATCTTTCGCGAGCGGTTGAGTTGATGAAAGCGCGCACGTTCACTAAAGAAGAGGAGCAAAAGATTACCGAAAAATTTAAAGCCGTAGGTAATTGGAAGTGGAAGATGGCGCTCGCAATACCCCATGGGGAGACCGCAGTTAAGGTGTTAGACGTAACACGTGATAAGAATGGTGATTTGCAATCGGCCATTTTTCGAAAGGGCGGAGAATCGCGCGAAGTGTTTAAACTTCGATTTGATGAAATACCTGAGCACATGAGAAGTGGCTTAAAAGAAAGTGATGAAGAAATTTTGCTGAAGGCGAATCCAATGTCGCCGGTAAAGCAGGCGAAAAGCGCGAAGCATAGATGAGTTTTTGGACGTTGTGATGGATGAATGCCGTTTGCAAGCCGGCATGCCTTCGACTTTCCATATCGTTACGACTAAAGAGAAATTAAAGAAGACCTAAAGTACATCCGGTTTAAACCCTATGCGAACAGCGCCCCAATGGCGGCCATTCACTATCACAGGCATAGACAAATCGTTCAGTACTTCACCCGTATCGCGCAAGTAAGTTTGAAATAACGACGGCTCGGTGTTACGTGCTAATCGCAGACCTACCGGGTCATTGAACATCCGCTTATGGCGCGATAATTTCAAATCATGTTCGTAGTTACCCGTAGGCGGGTGAGAAAATTGACTGTTGTGAGCAGGCGCGTAACCATGCTTATCAACGGACAGACTGTATACCAAAGGCGCACCACCTTTTATCACAAAATGGAGATCATTCAATTCACGCAACTCATCCTCAACGAGCGCGTCATAAGTTGTTGAATAACGTTTCGGATTCGAACCTTTGATTTCTCGGTAGTTCTCGTCAAATATATCAATGCCGTCTTTGGCATATCGTTTTAAAACCGCCATAGTGTCATCGCGAAACCGTTCGGTCCGGTCGATCAGGTCGTCGAATGCTGTATTACCGGTACGATAGCGGGCCAATCGAGATTGCACATCTTCGGTTGATTCGCGCAAATCCTTTGCGTAGGACTCGGATTCGTGAACATGCTCGGAAATCAATTTGCTAAGATTATGAATCGACATAGCCTGGGAGTTGATTACCTCGTTACGGTTGCCGAGCAGCTTCAACCCTCTCGTTATGCTCTCAACCTGCTCGCTGGACAGCCGAAAGGCTTCAACAATTTCCTGATAACTTGCACTGGACGCGGTAATTAATTGTTGCGTGACCATCAACGTTTCATTAATGGCTACTGTTTCATCGCGTGTATGTTCTATAAGGTCAAGAGTCGTTGACGTGGTTGCGGCGATTACTTTCGCGGCGTCTTTGGTGCGTTGCGCCAGTTGCCTTACTTCTTGCGCCACTACGGCAAATCCTCGCCCTACCTCACCTGCTCGCGCTGCTTCAATAGATGCGTTTAACGCCAATAAATTGGTCTGGAATTGGCGTTTTGCATATCGCCGAGCGATTGTTGCGCAACTCCCACGCTAACGCGATTCGAGTCGGCAATTCGCTGCACATTAACGGTAGCGTCGGCAATGGACTGCTGGACATCTTCAGTTGCATGAAAAATCTCTTCCGCCAGATGTAGCTGTTGATCTCCGCGTTGACTGGTTGTCTGGATGAGATTGTTCATTTTGGCCGCGCCGATGGCGATATTGAATGACCGCTTGCGCAAATTGATAATCATGTCGCGCACCGTAAGAGAAAAACGGTTGATGCCTACAGCAATCGTTTTCCATAAGCTTCCTGCTTCCGGCAACACGGCAGCCAACGGCTTGCGGCCCTCGGCAAGCATTGTTAGATGGCGCTTGTAGTCTTCGATTAGGCCGATGGATAAGCTGCGCGTGAGTAATAGAACACTAACAAAAAGCCCTACATTGATCTCAATCATCAAGTGAATGATGTCTCATCCAAATGCAGTCGCCGCCCGAGAACGATATTTCCGACGACCACGATAATCAATGAACCAAGTATCCGTAAGAGAATTGTTTTTCTCATGCAAATCCCGTCCTTCAGCCGTTCATTATGTTCACGAACTACATCTTTTACAGAACATTGTTATTAATAGAAAGCCTTGTGCAGTAATTCAGACGATTATGCTCTACCGCCGACATTGTAATTTGCCTATGGATACAAATGTTGCATTGCGAGGATGGAAACTATTTCGGCACCGCAGCAGAACGCTCTACAAGCCACCCCATATTCGTGCTGCGCTAGAGGCCAGAGTGGCATAACGTATTACGTCTACGCATTCTTAAGCACCCTCTTATTGCATTGAGAAGTTCGCGTCGATGAACACAATTCCGCCGCAAGAATAATCTCGCATTTCAGCAACACACTTTTGGTTTATTCACGTAAACTAATTCAATGATCGATCTGGTTAAAGATCAGGCTTTGCTGCTGGGCGAGATTAGTGGCTTAAAGGGGGATTAATGGACCCGATTAAGGTACGGCGGTCTGCGGATAATACCTACAGATGTCTTGATGGTCGTCACCAATTAATAGCAATGCTGCAAATCTTCGGCCGAGTTCAAGTCATGGATATCAACACAAAAGAAATACTGACTGTCCATGAGATTGGCAACAGCCTGGTGCTGGTGCACGAGGCGGAACAGCGGCGGTTAGAAGCATTAACAAAAATGCTTATTGAAAAAATAAAATAAGAGCGTCTAACAAAATGAAGCGAAGCGTTTCTGGCAAGGCGCTACAACGCGGCCAGAATCACTTTGTTAGACGCTCTAAGTTACAGGCCGGCATGAAAATAGTCCCTGCTTAACGAAGCAAGACTATTTAGGTAAAGAATCACTCGCTGTTTCGCCCCCTGTTTTCTTTAATACATAAAGCATAACCGGCACTTCTTTGCGTTTAGCTTTTTGGCCTGGCAAGCGATCTACTTTAACCGGCTGCCATCCTTGAATCTCAAACATCATAGATACAATGCGTGTTCCCGGCTTGCACTCCCGTTCAATTTTTTCTCGTAAGCGCCCCGCCAACGCTCCCGGCATTCCAAACACATAAATTACGTCTGCGTCGGATAGGTCGTACTTAAACAAATTACCAAATGCGATATTGGCTCCCTTCGCACGAGAAAAAAACACATAGGCTTTAGCGGCCAGGAAAAGAGGAAAAGCCAATTCTATTCCGGTTGCTTTAGCACCAAACTGCTTTGCCGCATAGACAACCGACCTACCATCACCGCAACCAAGATCGTAGAAGCGCTCTCCCGGTTGAACATTGACAAGGCCAAATGCGCGTTTTAAATGTTTCATGGGCATCGGCACCCAAGGCGCGAATGAGATCGCCGCGACCAGCATGGAAAGAAGCATTATCAGTAAAATCGAATCGAATAGTATTTGCATAATTTGGTCATCGCTTTCTTAGAAAACAGGCATCGAATGCCTATGCCGGGGTGCGACTCACGCGATACATCATTGGCGATTCTTGCAAGGGAACGACTATAGGTCAATGGCTAGAGCGGATTTCGACTGAATGTACGGTATCGTTTCCCCCAAATGCGGAAGCCCGCTAGGCGTTGCTCCTTGCTAATGGTTACTCCCTTAGCAAGGAGCACAACGACGCGGGGACCGCATTTGAGGGCAACCCTTCGGGCGGGAGCGCATTGCGTCGTTGTTCGTCGCTTGCTTGGAATAACCAAGCAGCGCTCCTCTTGCCTAGCACTGCACTCCAAAGAAACTCAGCGATACCGTACATTAAGTCGAAATCCGCTCTAAATAGAAAGCGATTTCATTTATTGAGGCCCTCGGCAATAATGCCGTCAGGGACTTTCCTCGTTCATTGGGAGATATTGTGTTGCAAATAATTGCCGCCCTCATCGTTGTAGCGATTTTCTTGTCGATGTTGATATCGTCCATTTCATTCGCTCCGTGGGTTCCTTCGCCGAAGGAATACCTTCGACAAATACTGGGTATCGCCGATATCAAGCCCGGCGAGCGGTTCTACGATCTTGGGAGCGGGGATGGTCGGGCGGTCATTTGTGCAGCGAAGGATTTTGGTGCGAGGGCGACCGGTATCGAGTTATCGCTTCCCCTGTTTTTCAGTTCGACGATTAAGTGTCTTTTTTCACCGGGAAAAACCAACATCATTTTGGGCAATTTATTCAAACGAGATTTTTCTGATGCAGATGTCATTTATGTCTACGGGACACCGCAAGCAATGGAAAATCGGCTGCGGGAAAAAATAGAAAAGGAGTGCAAGCCGGGTACACGGATCGTTACTTTCGTATTCGAGTTTATAAGTTGGAAACCCGTAAAGATCGAACTATTGCCAGGGAAAATCTTCAATAATAAAGATATGGCAATAATGCTCTATGTCTTGGGTAGCGAAAATTCTCCATCTACGTAATACCATCGGCCTTCTTCACAAACAAAACGGCTTATCTCATGAAGCCGATGGGCTCGGCCACCCACTTGATAGCGAGCTACAAATTCTACAATCGCCCTGCCCTCACCCATGTCGGAATACCGCATTACTTTTAGTCCTAGCCACTTCGGTAAGGGCTCTTCCGGGAGGCCGAGCTGCGATGGTCTAGTACTTGAATGCCATGTCGCCAAGAGGTATGGCTCAATGCCGAAAACATAGGCCGTATATCGAGAACGCATCAATGCTTCAGCATTGGCGGCGATCGCACCGTTGTGCAAAGGCGCGCAGCAATCGGCATACGGCTTATCGCTGCCGCAAGGACAATTGGGATCGAGCTGTTTTTTCATTTTTTTATTGAAACATTTGGAAGAAGTTTTTTTGCCATAAATAACGCCCTAGCATTACAACGCACACAATAACAATCAGCGGACGAATTAAACGTACCCCACCGCGAACCATTGCATGGGAGCCGCCCCAAGCGCCGATTATTTGTCCGGCGACCATCGCTCCGCCGGCCGCCCACACTATTTTTCCGCCCGCGATAAATACCATAAGCGATGCGATATTGCTGGCGAAGTTAAGTACCTTTGCATTCGCCGTAGCGGTGATCAAATCTTGCCCGCGCAATGCAACACCTGCCAACGAAAAAAAAGAACCGGTACCCGGGCCAAACATGCCGTCATAAAAGCCGATGCCGGGAACGATGGTGCTCTGATAAATCAATTTGTTCACACGAGGGCGGCTTTCCATAACGCCTGCGTTGGGCGCCAGTAAAAAGTACAAGGCAATCCCCACCAATACCATGGGTATAACGATATCTAGCGTTTTAGGATTGATAAACTGTAGCGCAAATGCGCCTGCGGCAGCGCCTATGAGCGAGCAGGCGAATAGCATTCGGACTTGCGACCAGTGAACTAAGCGTCTGCGCAACGCCATTAAAGAGGCTGTTAGCGAACCAAAGCTTGCTTGCAGTTTGTTCGTTGCAAGCGCATGTAACGGCGGAACTTGCGCTAATAACAACACCGGAATCGTAATTAAGCCGCCCCCGCCTGCGATGGCGTCAATGAATCCCGCTATAGTGGCTGCAATAAACAAAGTGGCGATGATTTCAGGCGATAGCATGAAATCCATTTTTATCCTTTCAATGGGAAAAACAACAAGGCCGCAAAAAGCGGCCTTGTCATGAGACCTCTATCGTCGATGCGCATCGACTAGAGTTTATCAGTTGCCATTGATAAATTGCCGGACCAATTGTTCGCCTAACTTAGGCGCGGCATTGTGATCTTGTTTTTCGTCGGAGTCGGATATGATGTGGGCATCGGCTGCTGTGAGTTTTGCTTCTGCAATTGATCCAATTGCTTTTGCAATAGTTGTTGCTGGAGAGCTGCCTGTTGTAATTGCTGTTGCAGTGGACCTAACTGTAGTTGCAATTGTTGACGCTGCTATTGTTCGGCTGCGAGACCTTGCTGCGATTTGTTTTGTTTATTACCGGAAAACAGGGGGGATTGTCTTTCAAAATTGTTATAAAAAGTAAGCGCTAAATATAGGACGCTCAGCGCGATTACTGCGAATGCCCGCCCCTCTTAGAGTCCGGCGAAGCATGGCAGTTTCTTCTCAATGCTTCGCTCGTTCGTCTCAATATATGATTAATTCGAAACCCCGAACCATCCTCCGGTATCGCCTCCAGCCCAACAACCGTTTTTACAGGACAGGAAGGTTTCGTTGCATAAGGCTGTAAACTCACCGACTGCACTAATGTCTCTATTTTCGTATCCCTTGGGCTGAAATATTTTTCCGTAGTATCGGCCCTCGGTTCTGATTTGGCCCATCACATACTTACTTGGACCTACTCCGAACGCGCTTTTGTACATCGATTTCGAGTAACAAGCGATGTACCCGCCCGGCGCCCTAGTGAAGGGATTACGGGTCGGCAAAATAACTTTTTTGAATCCCTCGGCCGGATGATTAATAACCGTGTTACCGCGAATATAGACTTCCATATTTTCAGGTAAAACCACCGATTCGACATTTGAAAAACCGCGGGGCGTCGCCGCAGTCGAAGATGTAGATAACACACTTAATAGCATGCCCAAAAATAAGAGTTTTTTGTAGTTGATTTGCATTTCTAATCTTTCACGTAGATTGAGATTAAGAATAACGCGAGTATATCCTTCTTATCCCCTAATCTATCAAGTGCGATGCAATCTGGCCGGCATTAGTTTTTCTTCGCTGCCTCATACAAAGGCAAAACCTTCGGCATCAAACTTTCCAGATCTTTCATCCTCTCATCGCTGGGCGGGTGTGTGCTTAACCACTTTGGTCCGGATGCACTTGCCTCGCTCATTTTTTTCCATACCGAAATGGCTGCATGGGGATCGTATCCGGCTCGGGCCATCAATTCTAAACCGATACGATCGGCCTCGCCTTCCTGTTCTCGGCTGTGTGGAAGTTGAAATGTCACAGTGGCAAGTTGATCTGCCAAATCTAGCGCTGCCTGGCTATTTACGCCGAACGCCGCGGCGCCAAGACTAAGAATGGCTTGCTGCCCCATGGCTCGTGACATTCGCTCTCTCGTATGCTCGCGTAACGCATGGGCCATTTCATGTCCGATGACGGTTGCAAGCTCATCATCGGTTAGCTTCAACTGATTCATGAGTCCGCTATAAACCATTATCTTTCCGCCCGGCATGCAATAGGCGTTCAACTCGTTCGAGCGAATTACATTCACATCCCACTGCCACCCGGATGCATCGGGGCGAAATACAGTGGTTTGCGGAATCAATCGATTGGCGACTTTACGTACTCGCGCGGCTTGCGCGGGATCCGCATTAAGAGTGCCATCCTTCTTAGCTTTTTGCTCTTCTTGCTGATAAGCCAATTGTGCGGCTTGTTCTACCTGCGCTTCCGAAACCAGCATATATTGCTTGCGGTCGACACCGATCGCGCCGGCGCTCGTCGTTTGCACTGGAGTACAGCCTAATACCGTTGCCGCGAATATCGCTGCGAGGACGACTGATTTAATGGATTTAATAATCATTTAAGTCCCAACAAAAACAAATGCGAAATATCTGTTGCAAAAACGGTAAACATTTTCATATTCATGATAGCTTTTGATCGACTATTCCGCAGGGGCGGATTTCCCTTTGTGTTCGTCGTCCGGCGCAACCTTCAAGACTTCCTCAATTGTCGTTACACCGCTATGCACTTTCTCTGCGCCGCTTAAGCGCAATGAACGCATCCCATCTTTGCGCGCTTGCCGGCGCAATGAATCTATCTCGGAACTCGGTCGTATCAACTCACGCAGCGCTGACGTAAAGGTGAGGATTTCATAAATACCGATACGTCCGCGATAACCTGTATTGCGGCACTCTAAACAGCCTTTCGGATAATAGGCTATCGCTGGCGGCGCAGCGCGCCATGGACGAGTAATCTTATTCCAATTGGCCGGATCGACCGCCCCAGGTTGTTTGCAATGGGGGCACAGCGTGCGAACCAAACGCTGTGCGAGTATGCCAAGCACAGTCGCATTGATGAGATAAGGCGGCACGCCTAAATCTAATAACCGGGTTACTGCGCTGGGCGCATCGTTTGTATGCAAGGTCGACAGCACCAAGTGACCGGTCAATGCCGCCTGCACCGCCATCTCGGCGGTTTCCAAATCCCGTATTTCACCCACCATGATAATGTCCGGGTCCTGCCGCAACAGCGCTCTTATGCCGGTAGCAAAATCGAGACCAATGTTATGTTGCATTTGGCTTTGGTTGAAAGCGGATTCGACCATTTCTATGGGGTCTTCGATGGTGCATACATTGACCCCTGGCGTTGCCAGTTGTTTCAAAGAAGAATAAAGCGTCGTGGTCTTTCCTGACCCGGTCGGTCCGGTCACCAGTACGATGCCGGTCGGTTGCGTGACCATGCTTTGCCAACAGGTCAACTCATCATTACTGAAGCCTAGATCTCGGAAGTTGCGAACTAGCACGTCCGGATCGAAAACACGCATAACCAGCTTCTCGCCGAATGCCGTCGGCATCGTCGATAAGCGTAGCTCCACCTCTTTTCCGTCGGGCGTTTTTGTTTTAAGACGGCCATCCAAAGGCCGGCGTTTTTCAGCGAGATCCATGCGCCCCAAAATCTTGACGCGGCTCGTCACCGCCGCCATCACAGCGGTCGGCATTTGGTAAACAAGATGCAATACGCCATCGATGCGGAAACGAATATTCCCCTCATCGCGTCTCGGTTCCAGATGAATATCGCTTGCTCTTTGATCGAACGCATATTGCAACAGCCAGTCAACGATATTGACGATATGCTGATCGTTAGCATCGAGCTTTCCGCGCCGGCCCAACTCGACCATCTGTTCCAAGTTGGTGATTTCACTAGTGGAAGCGTATGACCTCCCATTTGCTTGCGTTACCGAGCGAGACAACGCATAGAACTCGACGAGATAACGGCTGATGTCGAGTGGATTTACAAGCACTCGCTCGATACGGCGGCGAAGCACCGATCCGAGATCGCTTTCCCAGTTCCACACAAAAGGTTCCGCCGTGGCGATAACTACTTTATCCGGCGACGCCGAAATACAGAGAATGGAATGGTGCTTGGCATATCCGAACGACATGACAGAGGTAACCGAAGCCACATCGATTTTCAGCGGATCTATGCGCTGATAAGGCATCGACACACGCTCTGCCAACCAAACGGTCAGCGACTCCAACGTCAGGACTTTGTGCGGCGGCTGCGCGCTGGTCAACGCGCAAGCCGCGATAATAGAAAGGGGATGCGCTGCTGCGGCATCGTTTATGGTACTAGTCGGTCGAATGTTTTTTGCGTCTTCCGGCCTTAGCAGTCCATCCGCGATTAGCCAATCGATGACTTTTCTTAATTCTAGTTTCTGCCCGCTGGCCGCTGAGGTTCTCGTTTCATCCATAGACTGCAATCGATGTCCGCTTTGTTTATCGGTAAACACATTATCCATAACAGTCGTTGCTTAGGCTTCTTCTAATATCGTCGACACGATGCGTCAGTTTACCAGCGCCCGATGTGAAGTCGATGACTATTCCTTGTCTAAATGGTATTGTCCTTAAAGAAACTCAAGGTTTCTTGTTACTATCCGATAAGACCAATATTCAGCCCGACGATTAGAGGCAATTCTCATCCCTAGATTATGAAATCTCCTTTTTCATTCTCCATAGCGGCAAAACTAAGCATTAGCTTCGGGGCTATATTAGCCTTGCTCGGCCTGGTCATTGGATCGTCGTACGCCACATTTCAGCGTTTCGGCGTAACCAGTCAAGCGCTCGTCTCCGGAAGCTTGCATAAAGCCGCGTTGGCCCAGCATGCACAGAATCAGGCCCATGCTGGCGCGGAGCATTTGCTAACCTTGTTTATCACCGATAATCAAGAAGCCCGCAAGCCGATTTACGGCAACATAGATCGGGAAAAAGCCGCGCTGGACGAAACACTCAAGACGCTGGAATCGCAAGCGGAAAGCGACGAAGAACGCGTCGTATTATCGAAGATCGCTGCCTCGCGAGAAGCCTTCGCGCACGTGTTCAATGAAACCGTCGATGCGGTGGAAATGGATGGAAAAGATGCAAGGCGCCGCATGTTGACTCAAACCTTGCCCGCGCTGGAGAAAATGCTGCGCGCCATCGATGAGCTGGTCACGTTTCAAGACCGCAATGCCCAGACTAAAACGGCGGTAATGCGTGAAGCACAGGAACGCGGTACAACCTTAATTCTCGTGCTCGGCGCTTTGGCTGTGCTGATTGGTTGCATCTCCGCGTGGGCTATTACTAACTCTATTGCACAGGGTCTCAAGAAAGCGGTAACGATCGCCAACGAAATAGCCGAAGGCAAATTGAACCGTCCGTTGCCTCCCGCCAGGGCTGATGAAATCGGCGCGCTTTTCGATGCTTTGAGTCGCATGAGAAGCGGGCTTTGCACTATGATCGCCTCGATTTCCAGCAGCGCCGGCGAAGTGCGAACCGCCGCAGGCGGTCTCGCCTCCTCCGCTCAAAGCGTACAGAATAGTTCGGCGGAACAAGGTGAATCTACTAGCGCCATTTGCACGTCGGTGGCGCAATTGACCACAGCCATACAAGGTATTTCGGATAGCGCCGGCGTAGCCCGCCGATTTGCGCTCGACTCGGCGGAACTATCGGCGAACGGCTGCCGGATGATCGGGGAGGCATCAAGCGAAATGTCCCGCGTCGCAGAAGCCGTCAACGCGTCATCCCATCGCATCGACTTGCTGGATCAACGTTCCGGCGAAGTTGCGGCGACGGTAAAGGACATTAAAGAAATTGCCGATCAAACCAATTTACTCGCGCTGAATGCCGCCATAGAAGCAGCGCGCGCGGGCGAAGACGGTCGTGGATTCGCCGTTGTGGCCGATGTAATACGAGCGCTAGCCGAACGCACCTCTTCGGCAACAATACGTATTGCCGGTGTATTGGCTAATATGCAAAAAGAAGTTGTAGAAGCGGTCGGGCAAATGCGTTCCGGTAGCGCTACTATTGAACAAGGCGTCAAAATGATCGATGCCATTATTGCGCCGCTAACCCAATTGGATGCGGCGGCGCGCAGTTCTCTCGAAAACCTCGACCGCTTGGCCGACGCGGCGGGACAACAATACCGAGAGAGTAAGCGCATTGAGGAAAGCGTCGAATCGATAGCCAATATGGCAGGGCGCAACCGGACCATCGCCGATACGGTATCGACCACCGTGGCGCAGGTCTCTATGTGCAGCAATACGTTGAACGAAGCAGTATCGCGATTCGAGCTGAAATCTAATTATTAGTCCCCCTTCGCAGGGTTCTAAACTATCTGCTACGCTTCCTAGCTCATTTCGTTTCGCGTGTTTAGAGCGGATTTCGACTTAATGTACGGTATCGCTAAGTCGAAATCCGCTCTAAACAATATTCACGAAGACAAAGGCGATTCAGTCCGATCTATTTGTTTTATCCAATAGCTGTATATCCGAAGGTGTCGAATGCACATTCCTATCGAGCAAATTATTACATTATTGCACGAAGCAAATTACGGAACATTGGCAACGCATTCTCAACATTTACCAGGTTATCCCTTTGCAACCGCCCTACCCTATGCGCCTGACTGGCAACATCGCCCGGTATTTTTAATCAGTCGTTTGGCCGAGCATACGAAAAATCTGCAAAAGGATGCACGGGCAAGCTTTCTTATCGCAAAGCCCGACAACGGACGAGTTCTCAGTGGGGCTAGAATGACGATAGTTGGCGATATGCAGCGGTGTGAAGACGATGAAGACCTCGTCGTTAGGTATCGCCGCTATCAACCCGACGCTGAGCAGTATCTCGCATTAGAAGATTTTGCGTTTTACCGCTTGGAGCCTCGACAAATTCGTATGATTGCAGGCTTCGGCAAAATGGGATGGACAGACGCGAAAAATATAATCGAGGCGCCTCAATTATCGCTTGCGGAAGAAGCCAAGTTAATGATTGAGCTGTCCGGCGAGCTTTCTCCTGGTGTCAAACTACTGGGCATTGATTGCTTCGGCTTAGATCTCGATATTGACCAAAAACGAGAACGGCAAAAGTTTCATGAATCTCCAATCGCCATAGCCGATATGACGGAATCGGCGCGGCGGTTGGTGCGCAATATTGGCTAACAAACTTTCGAAAAAGGCTGTTTCTTTCCGGCTCTCTATAGTTCAGACTGCGCTTCCGTCATTAGAGCGGATGACTTTTCCGGGACAAACATTCGCCCCTCTTCTAAACATTTGCAAAGTGTGCGGTACACGGCATGTAATTGTGCCGACGTACATTCGCTAGCCACCGCTTGCAGAATCCGCCGCGCAAGCGGCCCATGGCGCAATATCGTCGAAAGCGATTCATGCCAAATAGCGGAATGATCAACCGTCGTAATAAGGTCTTGTGTAATGTGTTTCCACAATGCCGCTGCTCGGCAACGATTTCCTCGATAGCCGAATATCGCTAAATAATCGGGGTCGTCGATGATTGCATTATCTCCCTCTCGCACAGAAGCAAGAAGAATATTTGCCAACGCGTCGGTCTTTATCGATTGCTGTACACCTAGCGGCACTCTATATTCGGCGTATAGCATTTTTATCAAATCGATTACCACCCCCGCAATTGCAATGTCTGCATATGGACACTCTTGTACATCGACTAGCCGGATCTCAATCGCATTACGATCGAAACGCGCAATTGCGCCACGAGAATTGAGCCATTCGTATTGCAGTAATCGGTCCGGATCGAAAGGTGCTATTTCCTGATACATCGGCGCTAATATCAAAGATTCGTATTCTTTCTTAGTCGATACGGTTTCCGGAATCACCTTTCCTGTAATAGATGGTATCGATACCGCGTTATGCCGATACGTTTCCAAACGGTAATCCATATAGCCTGTAGGAACACCATCTGCAATGGGAGAACTAGCGGCGATTGCCGGCAGAATCGGAAGCACGAGCCTTACCGCCGCATGTAAACGGGCAAACGCTTCATCGTTTTCGAATGGTAAATTAATGTGCAAGCTCTGCAGGTTTGCCCAACCATGGGAACGACAATTGAAAATTCGGTCATACGCGTTGTAGATCTCGGCCTCGCCGTGAGCCCATAACTTCGTTTCCTTTAAAGAATCCATCCATGGATGCATCGCTGTCGGCATCAAACAACCGCCGGCTGTGCTAAGCCGGCGGTTCATCATCCTTATTTCGTGTTGCAGTTGATCTCGCAAGCTACGCAAGCTAGCCGTTGGGAACACGTTCTTCAATTCGATGACGTGTGATACCAGTTCATTGGACCATCCCAAACCTCTTAACGAATTTTCTTGTTCAGCCCCGCTCCGCACCAATTGATCCACAATCGGGAAAACGGATAATGAATCGCTGTGAACCACCATATATTCGATTTCAATTCCGTAACCTTCAAATGCCCTCAAAGGTAAAACTTTAGGTGCCGGTAATGCGCTCATAAGTAAAAGTTCCGCCTTTGCTCCAAAATTCGTTTCGAAAATACGCCCATGATTTCGCGATAGAGCGCACCGTTTAGAATTGCATCCTCATTCCCCGCGTCGACATTCGGATTGTCATTGATCTCTATGACATAGCATCGACCATTCGATTGCTTGAGGTCCACGCCGTAAAAACCGTTTCCGATCAAGTTAGCCGCGTTTACCGCGGTTTTAACCACATCGTCGGGCACTTCCCCCACAGAGAAAGCGGCGGTCGCACCTTCTATCTTGACGCTCTGCTGATGTTTGATGACTTGCCAATGACCGGGAGCCATGAAGTACTTGCAAACATAAAGAGGCCTTCCATCTAACACGCCAATGCGCCAATCGAAATCAGTAGGAAGAAATTCTTGCGCGATAATCAATTCCGATTTTTCCAAGAACTGCTTTACTTTTGCCGATAACTGCGCCTCCGATTCTAGCTTGGCAACGCCTAACGAAAACGCGCTGTCGGGCTTTTTCAAAATGCATGGCAGTCCAAGCGTGGGAATAATTTGATTAACGTTATCTCGATGCACGATCAGCGTTTTTGGGATGGGCACTTGATAGCGAGTTAGCAGTTCGTTGAGATAAACCTTATTCGTGCATCGTAAAATCGAATCCGGATCGTCGATCACCACCAATCCTTCTTTTGCGGCGCGCAGAGAGAATCGATAGGTGTAATGATTCACATTGGTTGTATCGCGGATGAATAACGCATCAAATTCCGGCAGCCGTTCTTCGTCATTACGCGTAATCGTTTCAACGTGCATACCAAGCGCTCTCGCCGCCTCATGGAATTTATGCAACGCTTCCGGATTCGATGGTCGCTCCGGTTCCAGCGAGTCATGCAAAATGGCAATAGCCGGTTGCCTCAGCGTAGGTTTTCCGTGCCGACTTTTTTGGCCGGAGCAATACTCAGCCGCTGCTTGCATAACGAATGATCTGTGCTGTGTTGGAATATCGCCCGCACTCATCGCATGAACGCTCGAAACACGCCAGCTTTTTTCGGTTTGCTCGAATATGACTCGCAGCAGCGGTGCTTCCAGCAATGCGAATAACTGTCGCGCGATGCTGCTATGGCGATCGGACGGATCGCGGCCGAAATAGATATCGAGTTCGAAAATACTAGATGTCACTGCCGCAAGTGATTGCTGAATTTCCTTTGCCAGCGAATCGGGCAGGTCTAGATAACGCTTTCCCGATTGCAGTGCCTCAACGGTTTTTACGCCGGGCGATGGATCGTGCCCGCGCGCCTCCGCCAATAACGAGACGTAATAGCCGCGCCCTTGATATCGATCGGATTTACAAAGATTGAAAACTTTATGAGAGTGATTCGCGGCGGCATAGGCCGGATCGGTGAGATAAGTTCTAGCGGGCACCGTGGTGACGCCCGGAATATCGAATGGCCAATCATTGAGGTGATTGACGATAAACAGCGTATTCATGGCACTTCCTGCATCGATCTGCGAGGCGGGTAAACGACTAGCAGATTCGCGTCATGGGTTACGATTCCCAGCAGCACCGAGGTAATGACTCGGTCTACGCTGATCCAATATTGGTGCGAAGCTCCATAGAAATTCGGCTGGTAAGGATCGACGATCAATACCGTTCGCTGTGCGCGGTTATAACCGGCAATTACAACGAAATGCCCGGCCGGCAATCCACGAATATCATCGGGGATATCCTCGGGGCCGTATTCACGCGCTGTGCGATAAAGATACGTCGCGCTTAGACCTGTCAAAATCGGTAGCCCTCGGCGCAAAATACCGCGAATTAAATAACGCGATAAATCGACGAACTTTAGTCGTCCGCCGAGGCTAAGAAATTCTAAATACCCACCTGTGACAAACTGCAATCGATGGTCCATTTTTATTTCACGCTGTAAATGCAAACGTTGCGCAATGTTGATGTCAGGGTGAGTAAACCAAGTCGGATCGAATACGGTGACGTTGTAGGTATATATGGTGGCGCGATAACCCTTGCGCAAAGCATCGCACGCTAAAAAGACAGCAAATGTGCCACCGTGCTCCAATCGATGCGTGCGGGCTATGACCGTTTCCAGCGATTCGTTTTCGCGCCAGTAGCGATAAACTGCGTGCAAACAGGTCGGACCGCAAGTAGTTTCATCCGGCTGCGCCAATGTATTTACGGGCAAATGAATAATATTAGGAATCATCGATATCGCCCCACAGGTAAGTTGCTACGAGATGATGTGATGGAAGTATTTGAAATGGTCCTTCGAAGTATTTCTTACCGAATCAATAATATTCACTCTCCGCTCCTAATAAAGGACAGAAAACGTCGTTGCAGCTTTCATGCCAAGTTGTTCTTTACATGGGAAGCCTATACTCGGAGAAAATTTTTCTCCCAATCTCGGGGGCAGCGAGTAAAGATGTCGGGCTTACACGCTTTTTGTTTTGATTATCTTTTGCTGGAGTAAGGGAGAGTTCTTATAGACGATATAAATCGATTGCAAATTTTGCAGAAGGCAGTGAGCCGCAAGGAAAAAATTACCGGCGTATCGAGACTGCGCGCAATACTGCTTATCACCCTTGGCAACTACCAACCAACGCAACGCCGATTACAATGATAAACACACCGCACCATTGCATAACGCTCAGCCTTTCGTGCAAAAAGCGGTTGGAAGCGATGGGGATCAAGGCAAATTGCAAACCCAGAATCGGAAATGCTTGGCTCAGTGGAATTGATCGTAGCGCCCACAACCAGAGCAGAGTGCTAAAAGCATAGGCAACAAACCAAATCCAGATCAGAGGCGAACGAAATATTTGTTGGAGTAATCCATACCTTCCGTTGCCTTTAATTTGCCGATTAACATCGACAGTTGCTTTTAAAGCAAGTTGCGCAACGGTTCCGAAAAGTACGACCGTTAATAATTGAAACCAGGCAATCCAACTCAACTCACTTCTCCAGAAGATCGTATTTTCAGCGCTTGCGATCTATGATCTTGAGGCATAGCGAAAGGACGAGAAGCAACGAACGCCACGCCGGTCAGAATAAGAAACATTCCTGCGATCTGAAGCAAGCTTATCTGTTCGTCCAGCCAATAATAGGAACCGAACAGAATGCCGACATAGTTCAAGCTGGCGACCGAATAAGCGATGCTTAGCCGAATGCGCCGCAACGCAAATATCCAACTGAGGATGCCAAGCGAGTAAACCCCCAACGCCAATATCAGTCGCGGCAACTCGTTTAAAAGAGAAGGACTACCGATCGTATGCAGCGCCGCCCACTTCATTAACAATTGCCCCGCGACGCCGAAACCAACACTGATAAACAACGCCCCATAGTAAATCGCGTTCAATCTTTTTTCATTCATGTCCGGCGCAGTTCTTTACCCAGTAATGTCTTCACTAAAGTATGGACGATGTTTTCGAAAGATCCCAAAGGAGGTGTCACAAAATAATTTCAGCGGCGTTGCCACTTTGCCAGAACCACTTTGCTTCATTTTGTTACGCGCTCTTAGTCAAATGCTGACGCCATGCGTCAATCGTTTTCTGACACAACACGTCACACGAGCATTGAATCATTATTTTTTAATCGGTAATTTATTTTAATTGTCACAAGCAAAAGCTAGATGAGCCGCTATAGATAAGCACTTGGTTGTACGATTTTTTTTTGCTCATGCGCCTATGCAAATACGTCGCTTTTTGAGTTGCATTTTGTGAACTGGCACATAGAACTTTATCCGCTGGCATGCTCTGTGCTCTTTCCGATGCGTAATCTGAAAAGGGCAAACCCAGCGTGAGCTGGGGGCGTAAAGTCATCGGTCTGTAGGCGCAAAGCCTATACGACGGCGGGATTGCCAGATTCGAGAATATCGTTGAAGTGTATAGCGCATTATTTATCCGGTGATGCTTTTGCATCAATTGGAAAACTGAGACTTTTCTCATCGCGCTAACCTTCGGCCAGTTCTATCTGTTTCTGCTCCCCCTTCGTCATGTCTACCGCAGCATCCGTTAAGAGGTGTATGCGGCAAGGGCACACGCTGCTATTTTCCTTTCCAGAGTACAAGCCTTCCAAACGCGTGGCATGGCGTAGCGTCGATCGTACGTACGGTCGTTATTCGTCCCTCATTGAGCGACGAGGAGGGTATGTTTGCGCCGTTTTTCCGCGAGGTTTAAACGGCGGTTTTCTAATTAATTCAAATTTTCCGTTGACCCAAAAAAAATAATCACCCCACAAGGTGAGCAAAGAAGCTAACGCTTCAATCCTAGGCCTACCGGCTGCGGATCAGCATCAAAACAAGCGTTGGCATTCTCAATTTTTTTCATGGAGAAACCATGTTACTTACATCTACACATCAAATGTATTCGCGCCGTGTAAGGGGCTTACGCAAGGCAGTTAGCGCGAAGACAGCCATCGTTTTGGCATTGCTGGGCATAAGCAATACCTATGCAGGACAAGTCGCGATTGCTTGGGATCCGCAAAGCGATCCTAAAGTAGCAGGCTATATGATTTATTACGGACAAGGGAGCCGGAATTACACCGCTAAGCTCGATGCCGGTAAATCGACGAGTTACACGATCCCTAGTCTCGTCGATGGAAAAACTTATTATTTCGCGGTCACCGCTTACGATACGGCACATACGGAAAGCGGATATTCAAACGAAATAAGCCGTACCCTATCCGCTAGCGTTCCTGCCGCGGGATTTACCGCGAATACCACGTCCGGTGTAGCACCGCTGTCGGTGGCCTTTACCAATACGTCATCCGGTACGGCCACCAGCTATTCATGGAATTTCGGCGACGGCACCACCAGCACCGCCCCTAGCCCCACCCATGTCTATTCGACCGCCGGATCTTACACAGTGGCGCTTACGGCAACTGGCTCAGGCGGGAGCAATACGCAAACGAAGGCAAACTTCGTTACTGTTTCCAGTACGCCGTCAACGCCGCCGCCGACTACTACACCAACGCCTGATCCAACGCCAACAGGCGCTCCGGTGGCAAGCTTCACCACCAGCGCGACTTCCGGCCCTGCACCGCTGAAAGTGCAGTTCACCAGCACGTCAACAGGCACAGTCAGCGCCTATGCATGGAACTTCGGCGATGGCACATCCTTGAACACCGCACAAAATCCATCGCACACCTATTGGGTTCCCGGTACCTATACGGTAAGTCTGAGAGTTACAAACTCAGCCGGCAGCAATAGGCAAACCAAAGTCGGTCTTATCACGGTCGGGAATAAAACATCCACTCGCCAAGGACTGGTTGCCGCCTATTCGTTCGACGAAGGTACCGGATCAACCGTGACAGACAAGTCGGGCAATAACAATGCGGGAACAATCGCCAATGCTACTTGGACAACCGGACGATTCGGCAAAGCCCTATCGTTTAACGGTAGCAACAGCATGGTTAGCGTTGCCGATAAGACCTCTTTGCATCTTTCAACCGGCATGACTCTGGAAGCATGGGTGTATCCGACGGCAGCAATGAACGCTTGGCGGGCAATCATAGTTAAGGAGCAACCAGATGATATTAGCTATTACCTATACGCTAGTTCAGACAAAAATCAGCCGGCGGCCGGCAATTTCATCGGTGCGGAAAGAACGCTCTACAGCGGCACTCAACTACCGATTAACGCATGGACGCATTTAGCGGCAACTTACGATGGTAGTACGCAACGGCTCTACGTAAATGGCGCCCAAGTTGCGACGCGTACGCAAACCGGTGCAATCCAAACCTCAACCAATCCTTTGCGTATTGGCGGCGACAGTCTTTGGGATGAGTACTTCCAAGGAAGGATCGACGAAGTACGAATCTACAACCGAGCCCTTAGTGTTAGCGAAATTCAAACCGATATGAACCAAGCTGTCGGAGGTGCCCAATGACGCGCATTAATCCCATCACACAACAGGCATTCGCCAAAAATGGACAAACCAACTCATTCAATCCAGGAACGTTTATGAGCCTCGTTTCTGACATCGAGGCTAACGAAATTCATCAGGAGGTAATTACAGTGTCAAGCATCAAGAAACAAGTTCATATGGAAATCAAAAGCGATAAAGCTAAACAACGCCGCGCGGCCTATCGCCCTATCGCACTCGCCGTTGCCTTATTGGGACTCGGCTTACAAGCGGCCGATGCATTGGCTACAACTTATTACATCAACGGCTCTACCGGCAGCGACTCGAATGCCGGCACATCCAATGGCGCGCCATGGAAAACCCTAGCCAAGGCAACGCAAACATTGCGTGCCGGCGACACGGTTTTGATTCATGCGGGCACTTACAATGAAAAGCTCTGGCCGCAATGGGGCGGCAATGCGACCGATGGTTACATTACTTATGCCGCTTATGGAGATGGTAATGTAATTATTAATCCGAAGAACAACGTTCCGGCTTGGACGGGGGCTTTCTACATTCCCGATAGCAACAGTGTCGGATATGTACGTGACGTCAACTACATTAAGCTGAAGGGATTGGACTTCACCGGTACAACCAGCAGTTACGGTGCAGCGATCTACGCGGCTGACGGCAAGAACGGATCGAATGTCGTATTCGAGAACCTAAAACTCTACGGCAATCAAACGGGCGCCATGATTGAAGGTGCATATTTCACCATGACTGACACGGTGGCCTACAACAACTCGTTTACCGGCGTGCAATTCTTCAAGCCCGCGCATCATGGTCGCGTTTCCCGCTCGAAGTTTTACAACAATACGTCGCCAGGTTGTAACTGCGACGGCCTGATTATTGTAGACGTCGATTATCTATTGGTCGAAGATTCGGAGGCCTATGGAAATTACGATGGATTCGACACTGGTAGTCAGTACAACCCGCCCTATCCTGCGGACGCTGGTTCGAAGCACATAATTTTCCGGCGCGTGATATCCCACGACAACGTCAACACGAACTTCCCACTTTCGACAATTTTAACCGGCCCAGTCACTTACGAAAATATTGTTACTTATAACAATTACAATTGGGGCAGCATGGTCAATTACGAAAAGTCGAAGAATGTCCATATTTGGAATTCCGTGTTCGATAATGTGGCAACAGGTATATTACTCACCGACTCACCCGGCCCGATGTCTTACTACAACAATATTTTCAACGCATCCACAGCGATTTCGAATGCGTCGGGTGGTATTATCAGCGCGGATAACAACCGGCTCATGCAAGGCGTATACAGCGGTGTAACCCCAGGCCCCAACTCGAGCACCGGTACCGTTAATTTCGTCAACGCGGCCGGTCGTGACTATCACCTCACTGCGAATAACCCTGCCTTGATCGATAAAGGCGCATTCTTCATGCGCACATCGCAAGCGGGATCAGGCACCACAGTGATCAACGTAAACAAAGACCCAACCATCTTTTTCTGGGTTGGCGATACGATTCAAATCGAAGGTGTGGGTACGCGGGTAGTGAAAAGCATGTCGGGAACGTCGATTACCGTCGACGCACCGATGACTTATTCCGCAGGTGCCGGTGTGCATCTGCCATGGTCAGGCGCAGCGCCGGACATTGGTGCTTTTGAGTACTCAGCGGGTGGATTAACACCGCCGACGAACTTGCGTTTCACTCAGTAAGCGGTAACGCAACAAAGCTAGTGCAAGTTTTAACGCCCCCGATGCAATATGCAGAGGGGGCGTTTTTTTAACGGACTAAAAACAATTAAGCGAATCGGCTGTGAAGCTAGCTCATCATCATGAGATGTGCGCCGCCGAATCTTCCGACTCGTACTCGCGTAAACGATTGTAGAGAGTTTTTAAGCTGATCCCGAGCATCTCGGCAGCTTTTTCCTTTGTGCCCGAGCATTGTTCCAAGGTGGCCATGATGAGCCGCTTTTCTACATCGGCCACTTTGCTGCCAACTCGAACTTGGAAGACAGGTCCCGTCGCTTGCTTTACTTGCCCTAATTCCATTGGAAGACATGAAACGTCAATAACATCGTCTGCCATGATGAAAGCGCGATGAACGACATTCTTCAATTCCCGAACATTGCCCGCCCAGTCGTAGCCCGACAAACGTTCGAGCGTGGCAGGTGTAAATGTTTTCGCCGCGGATTCTTCGCGATTGATATCTTCAAGGAAATGATTTGCCAATAACGCGATATCGTCGCCCCGTTCGCGCAGCGGTGGTAATCGCAGAGGAAAAACCTGCAATCGATAAAGCAAGTCTTCGCGCAATTTGCCTTCGGCGACCGCCTCTTCCGGCACACGATTGGTGGCTGCGATAACACGGACATCGACTTCGATTTCTCGGTCCGACCCAACCCGCATAAATGTGCCGGATTCCAAGACCCGGAGCATTTTTACTTGCAGCTCTAGCGGCATTTCCGTCACTTCGTCCAGAAAAACCGTCCCGCTGTTAGCGCGTTCGAAATAGCCTTTGTGTTCGCGCAACGCTCCCGTAAAGCTGCCTTTTTCGTGACCGAACATTTCGCTTTCAATGAGCTGTGGAGAAATTGCTCCGCAGTTAACGGCGAGAAAAGGCTGCTTACGCCTGCGGCTCAGTTCGTGCAGCGTCTGCGCTACCACCTCTTTGCCGGTACCGCTTTCGCCGGTAATAAAAACCGTTGCGGCAGTCGGCGCTACTCGTTCGATTTGGTCATACACCTTTTGCATCGGCGGCGACGCGCCGAGCAAGCGCCCGAAACGCCCTAGGCTTCGCAATTCACCGCGTAATGCGCCGATCTCCGCTTTCAAATCCGCAGGGCGGGCGACTCGCGACAAAATGGCGTTCAATTGCTTGGCGCTAACCGGTTTGATCAAATAATCCGCTGCGCCGAGACGCAACGCTTCGATCGAGCTTTCGATACTGGCGTGTCCGGTAATCAAAACGACTTCGGTCGTGGCGCGCGACTCTACGTCCTGGAACAAATCCATGCCATTGCCGTCGGGCAATTGAATATCAAGCAACACAACGTCGGGACGCCGCATTACCATTTGCGCTCGCGCTTCCTGAAGAGTAGCGGCCATGGCCACCGTAAAACCTTCGCGAGCAACCAACTCAGCCAGGCCGGCTAAAGCGTTGGTATCATCATCGACCACCAATGCGTGTGGCATAAGCTGAAATCTCCTTAATCGAAAAAGGAATGGCGAACATCTATACACAACGCGTGTTATAACACCGTTTGTGTACGAAACAAGCCATGTTGTATGGGTAATTAAATAGGATCAGCTCGGCTATTAAATAAACCGGCAAATAAGAAATAGATCGTTTAATTTTAGAACAATGCTAGAAGATACAAAAGTATTTATGAAAACTTTCCTTTATCGGATTTATTTATGAGCACTCAAACGGATACTCGCAGCATGGCACTCTTTTGCGACTTCGAAAACGTTGCGCTGGGAGTACGTGAAGCCAAATACGCCCAATTTGATATTAACAAAGTATTGGAGCGTCTATTGCTTAAAGGTAGCATCGTCGTCAAGAAAGCCTATTCCGACTGGGATCGCTATAAAGACTTCAAAGCGGGAATGCATCAAGCTTCGTTCGAATTAATTGAGATCCCTCATTTGCGCCAATCGGGAAAAAATTCCGCGGACATCAGAATGGTGGTCGATGCGCTCGACCTTTGCTACACAAAATCCCATGTCGATACGTTCGTTATCATTAGCGGCGACTCGGATTTTTCACCGTTGGTCAGCAAGTTACGGGAAAATAATAAAACGGTTATCGGCGTTGGCGTAAAAAAATCCACCTCGGACTTGCTCATCGCCAACTGCGATGAGTTTATTTTCTATGATGACTTGGTGCGGGAAGAGAAAAAAGTCCGCCGTAAAGTTAAGCAAGCTCCCGAACCCGCCGCTCCGGCCAAGTCCCAGGGGAACTCTCGCAAAAAAGATGAAGAAGAACTCAAGCAAGAGGCCATTGATCTCGTCCTAGAAACGATCGAAGCGCTAGCCGCAGAGCGCGGCGAGGACGAAAAAATTTGGAGTTCCATGATCAAGCAAACATTGAAGCGGCGAAAACCCGGCTTCAATGAGAGTTATTATGGCTTTCGCTCCTTCAAGCGTCTACTGGAAGAGGCAGAATCGCGTCATCTATTAAAGCTGGAGCTGGATGAGAAGTCAGGCGGATATATTGTCAAAGGCGGTACTATCGAAAGCGCCGATCCGAGTTTAATGCAAAGCAACTCCCAAGAAGATGCTGATGATTTACTTTAAGAGCATGAGTATTTCCCTATTTGCCGGCGAGGCAAGTACGATTCGATGAAAACTATGTTAGTGATTGCATAGTCTTATATTATTTGAATTGTTGACAGTACCCCGCTGAGCAGGTAACACTTTACCTAAAGGGGGACCTTTTAACACGCTGATTAGCGAAAACTACGGGGGTAAGGCATCTGCGGCGGTTATACGCGCCGATATTCAAACCATGGCTGCCCGATACACATCAATAAACCGCGGTGGTTCCGATGGCTCAATTCGATAGTCGGCGATTATTGCAATCCGTTGTAAAGCTAACGGAAAAGGCTGACGTTCGAGCATTCGAAGCAACTTTGCTCGACACCTTGCGAGAATTCATCTCTGCCAAAGAGATTAGACTTTGCAAGCTTCATGAAAATCCGGATATCCCCGGCCAGCAAATTCTTTCCTTCGTCAATCCATCCGACGACGAAGAGACAGTCAACGAAGACGGGACGCATTACGAAACAATCCCGCTCGATAGCGATGCGTCCTACATCAATTGTTTAACAACCGAAAAATTGGTGGTAACCAATCTCAAACCTGCTCCTGGTGTACGCATTATTCATCCAATAAAAACCGCAAACGGTGTCAGTGGCTTTTTAGTGATTCATGCAGCAAGAGTCAATGCAAGGGACCAGGAACTGGTTTCTATTCTGTTGGGGTTTTACAAGAATTACATCTCTCTTTTAACTTCCAGCCAGCGAGACAAACTGACTGGATTGCTCAATAGAAAAACCTTCGATGAGCAAGTGCTAAAAATCATTGCTTCGCAACGCGTGTTGCAAAGTCAGCCCGATGGCAAAGGCACCTATTGCCTTGCAATTCTAGATATCGATCACTTCAAACGAGTGAACGATAAGTTTGGCCACTTATACGGGGACGAGGTTTTGCTGCTGTTTGCTCGTGCGATGATCGAAGCGTTCCGTGGCGGTGATTTACTGTTCCGTATCGGAGGCGAAGAATTTATCGTGGTATTGAAAGACGTGGATTTGAATAGGGCCCTTGCCGTTTTAGAGCGCTTTCGCGAAATGATAGAAATTTATCATTTTCCCCAGGTAGGAAAAATTACTACCAGTGTCGGCGCCACCATTATTATCGATAGCGATTTACCTTCAACCACGATAGATAGAGCGGATAAGGCGTTGTACTATGCTAAAAATAATGGTCGTAATCAAGTCTGCGCCTATGAAAACTTGATTGCGGAAAATAAACTCAATGTTTCCGTGGATGACAGCGATGTAGAGCTTTTTTGATTAGTACCCATCTCATCAAAATTCAGGCATGCGCTGAGGTTAACTACTTAGAGCGTCTAACAAAATGAAACGAAGCGTTTCTGGCAAGGCGCAGCAACGCCGCCAGAATCATTTTGTTAGACGCTCTTAAATTTCACTAAGTGGGGAACCGCATGTAACCTCAACCAATCTTCTAGCAGTGCACCTCAAAATCCCTTGTGCATGCCTGAATATTTATCAAAATGAATTTTCGATCCAGTCGCCCGAGAGTCGCCTCACTTAGAGACTTCCACCGTCAGCTTCATGCTGGGATGAATAGCACATTCCACTTCAACAATTCCCGGCTTTTGAAAAACCACTGACTTGACCGCACCTTGACCATGAGAGCCGAGGTCGAAAGTTTGTATTTCCGATAAAGAATAGATGTTATGTGGAAAGGGATCCTCGTTTTTAAATTTTATGGTGTCCCCAACTTTTATTTTTAACGTGGAAATGCTGAATTGTTTGTCTTTTTGAGAAACTTCAAATTCTGCTGCAAAAGCCGTAGTCCCAAACGACGCAACAATCAACGTTAACAGCATCGATACACGTAAAACGCTGAACATATTCTTCTCTCCTCTTAAGCGCCTCGATACAAAATAAGTGCCTCGTAAAAATGAGCGATTGCCGGTTATTCCACAATCCCATCTATTAAAGCGTAAAACGATCAACTGCGGTAGCGAGCCTTTTGGCAGTCGAATTCATGCCGTCAGCAGCGGTACCTAATGTATCGGCTTGTTGAGCCGTATTTTGAGCAAGATCGACCAATTCTCCTGCGGTTCTAGCAATTCTCTCTCCACCTGCCTGCTCTTCTTGCAGGTTTGCCGCTACTTCGCCCAGCGCATCGCGCATTCTTCCCAAGTTAGCTTCGGTAGCAGAGGTAGCAGTAGCGATTTCTTCGAGACGCATTAAACTTTTTTCTATCTCGGTATTGGATGTAAGCAGCGCATTGACAGCTAAATCAACTTTCTCAGATACGGTACCGGTAATATCGTTGATTTCGGTCGTAGCGCGGCGAGCTCGGTCAGCGAGCTTACGCACTTCATCTGCCACCACAGCAAAACCGCGCCCATGTTCCCCGGCGCGAGCAGCTTCAATTGCTGCGTTCAAAGCAAGTAAATTCGTTTGCTCAGCAATTTCGGCAATTTGTGCGGAAATAGTACTGATCTCGTGCGTTGATTGGGATAGCTCGCGAGCTAATGTCAACGTCGTTCTCATTTTTGTTTCTGCTTCCCGAAAACTAGTGACGGTCGTCGTGGCGGCGTTCACATTTTCACGAGCCGCATTCAACGTATTGGTTTCTATCTCATGCACAAGATCAAGACGCTCAACCGAACGACGCGCAAGCGCGACCGCCTCCGACGACTCCGCCTCGATTTTTTTAATCGAAGAAACCAGCGATGTTTTTGTATGGCTAATCCCGTTCGCCAGCGAGTCCAATCCTGCGGCGTGCTTGGCCAAAGTCTGTGCGTCATCTCGGACGACCCGTACCATCTTGTTGAGTCCATCGACCGTTTCGGTTAGCGCCGACCACGCCTGCCCTACTTCATCACGTCCTTGGTAGCTATTGGTATGCCGCAAGTTGCCGCGTGAAAGCTCAGTAAGCGCAATTACCATTTTATGTAGTGGTACTGTCAGCGCCTTGCCAAAAACAAAACTTGCGGCAATACCAAGCACAATTACGATTACGCCAAAAATCAGTATGGATTGGGCGACTTGATGCCCCAATTTAATATCACTGCCGAATCGCTCATAAAGTCTTGCTTGCTCATCGGCTAAGATCTTCGTAGACAATGCATCGATTTGCGTTAATTGATTACCAATGCTGGCTGCTTTCGCGAGTGCGGTTGCACTGTCTTTCCGCCTAGCCGCCCCGATCACTTCCATTCGAGGCGCTTTGATCTTTTCTGTTAATGACAATAGCTCTTGAACTTCAGGCCTATCGCCTAAGGCCGCTTTCAATTCTTGTAAGCTAGCTTCGAGCGCCGATGCACTCTTAATGGAAGCGACTGCCGCAGCACGAATCTCTTCGGGGTCGGTCATTGCGATCACCCGCATTTGATTCAAATTAACCTCAAGTAAAGAAAGACGCGCATTGGTAGCTGCCGCAACACGAAGCCGTAATGCCTGCTCGGTTTGCCCTATGGTTTTGGTTAAGTGCCAAATCGCGTAGCCGCAAAAGCCAAAACCAACAATCATGCATAAAAGACCAAGACCTGATACCAGGAATATTTTTCTTCGCCAACTCAAATTTGCAAAAAAAGTCGCCATAAGTTGTATGCGCAGAAATCACTAAGATGAATTCGAGCCGGAAGGGCCATCATTTCCGGATTGCGCTGGCGGACGGTCGGGTACTTCCATTCCGTCGTCATGCGGCAAAAGAAAGTCGATGGCAGCAACAACTCGATATCCGAGCAAAATAACAACGCCCACGGCATACCAGCGTGCATCGTTACTGCCTACCTTACTAAGCCAAAGAAAATGTAGCGCCGCTGCGATGGCAAGTACATAAATTATTCGATGCAAACGTCGCCAATTGCGGCCTAAAAGACGCATAGCTAAATTGGACGACGTTATTGCTAACGGCAACAGCATTAAAAAACCAACCCAACCTGCCGCAAGATAACGTTTCTCAAGAGTTTCTTCCCATAAAGCACTCCAGTCGAAACCGAGATCAAGCCATAGATAAAAACTCACATGAAGAGCCGCGTAAAAGAAACTGAATTGGCCCAACATTCGGCGTAGTTTAAATAGAAAGTTCCAATCGCCCATTCGCCGACCCGCCGGTATATTCAACCAACGCATGGACATCGTACCAAGGCGGCGAGTTGGCGTAACCGATAACGTCAGCAATAAAAAGTTAAAGCTCCAAATACCGGTCGTACGCAATAAATGATCGAGAGGATTAATGCCGAGTTGATGTTTAAACGCCTCCCAAGCCAACGTGCTTGCAGGAAGGATGGATACTACAAACAACGACATCTTCAACTCGGTAACGTGGCGGCCGCACCAACTCAACATACTTCACCTGGTCGGAAAAACACCGCTAGCCTATCCATTCGGAGATAGGTTGGCAGGAAGCGCGCCGGGCGCGGATCGTTAGAAGAACTTCGCAAGATCCATCCCGCGATAAAGGGCAGCAACTTGATCCGCGTAGCCGTTAAACAATAGCGTCTTACGTTTACCGGTTTCGCCGATACGTTGCTCACGTGCTTGCGTCCATCGCGGATGCGGTACCTCCGGATTTACATTTGCGTAAAAACCGTATTCAGAGGGCGCTGCACGCGACCAAGATGACTCCGGTTGCGTTTCTTCGAAACGAATCGCAACGATAGACTTGCTGCTCTTGAATCCATATTTCCATGGAACAACAAGCCGAATCGGCGCGCCATTCTGATTCGGTAACGGTTTGCCGTAGATGCCCAACGCAAGAAGGGTCAACGGATGCATTGCCTCATCGATTCTTAATCCCTCTGTATAAGGCCAAGGCAACACATCGCCACGCTGACCATACATTCGCGATGAATCTTCTAGCGTTACAAAACGAACAAATTTTGCTTTCGATGTGGGTCTGGCTTCCTTCAACAAATTACACAGTTGAAAGCCATCCCAAGGAATCACCATGGACCAGCCTTCTACACAGCGCAGCCGATAGATTCGTTCTTCGCTATGAAAGCGACGTCTAATGTCATCAATATCGTAGGTACCCGGCCGCTCGCACTCGCCGTCGATTCGAATGCTCCAAGGCGTAGCCCGCAAATTCTCGGCAAGAACGGCAATTGCTTTTTTGTCGGTGGAATATTCGTAAAAATTGTTGTACTGAGTAATCTCTTCCAAGCGATTCGTTTTTTCATCCGGGAGAAGCAGCGGACGAGTCGTCAAGGGCATACAGACTTCAGCGCCGATTGCCGGAACAGTTCCCATTGCGACAACGCCGGCCAATGCCGTAAGAAAACGACGCCGTCCGAAATACACCGACTCATCGGTGATTTCGGACGGCAGCGGATCGCTGACGGAATGAATGCGGATCAGCGGAGAAGTCATGATTACGCGTTAAGTGCCTATTGGCTGGGCAAGATAGGCAACACGAATGCATGTTGCGGAGAGGTCAATGCACGCATGAACGCCACTAGATCCTCCTTATCCTGCTGACTTAAATTCAGCGGCTTAACGTTTTGCGCCAGATCGGTTTTCACTACACCGCCTTGTGCATAATGCTCAACAACATCCATTAGCGTTTTTGCCGAACCGTCATGGAAGTAAGGTCCAGTTAACTCGATGTCGCGCAATGTCGGTGTCTTAAATGCGCCCTTCAAAACTGCGACTGGACGAATTAAAAAGCGGCCAAGATCGGGATTTTCCTTGCCGTACGAGGCAAGTCCAACGTTGTGAAAACTGTTGTCGTTGAAATTCGGCGCTGAATGGCATACTGCGCAGTTACCTTTTTTGGGATCCGCAAAAGTGCGGAAGCCACGGATCTCTTGTGCCGTCATTGCCTTTGCGTCACCTTTTAGCCAACGGTCAAAACGAGAATCGTTGCTAACAACCGTGCGCTCAAATGCGGCAATGGCTTTAGATACGGTCTTAGCATCGATCGGTTCGCCTGGATAGGCCTTAGCGAATGCGGCTTTATAACCTTCGCTGGTATTAAGCCACTTAAATAATAGCGGCAGATCCATATTCATTTCTGCCGCCGATTCCATTGGTCCCATGGCTTGCTCTTCCAAGGAGCCACGCCGTCCATCCCACATTTGTAATTCGTTGAACGCGGTATTGACTACCGTCGGTGTAGCGCGTGGCAAAGTGTTACTCTTAAAACCTTTTGCCGTCGGCAAACCATCCGACCATCCCATCAGTGGACTGTGGCAAGTGCCGCACGACATATTGCCGTCACGCGAAAGTCTTGGATCGAAAAACAGCATTTTTCCGAGAGTGACTCGATCCGCTGTTGTCTTATTATCGGCAGGCTCCGGCGGTGCCTTGGGCATCAGCCAAACTTTGTCCTCGGCGCGCAGCTTAAGTGCGGGGTCGTCGGCGTGATGATCGGCATATGCAAGTCCAGTAACACAGGCTAACGAAGCAAAACCTACCGCCAGATGGCGCAATGATGGCAAACGACCAAATGAGTTACGCATGAAGCTCCTCCCTTAAGATACTTCAAACAGGCGGTTCGATCCCCCCGCTTACGCCCTAACCGCCGATTAGGCTAAAGCTATTGCTATTTGTGTATATTGAATTGCTATCACAAATCATCAGTTCTTCGAGCATCCAACCTTTACCATTCGGATTCATTCTAATCTTTGCTTGCTAATGCCTATTAATATAGCGAATTAATATAGCGAACGTTTTGCATCGTACAACACCTCGCTGCGATATTGTGCATATACGGCAAATGAAATTCGAAAAGCGTTATCGTAATTTACGATTTGTACCGCGAGTGGCTCACTTCACACACAGGCTTCCTTCAAACAGTTCGCGCCATACAAAATATTTCCTATTAATTCACGCCCACCGTTTACATGTTTATCGATGGCATACAGCACATAATGAGCAACGAAAAATGACGTTGGCATACGCACTATACACTCGGCATGCTCACCTGATTACTAGCCTTTTTTTTCACAGCTTTATAGCTTGGTAAAACCAATTTGCTTATCCGATCCACGCACTCTTCTACCGTTAGCCGTGAAGTATCCAATGACACCGCAGGTGCTAAGGGGACTTCATAGGGTGCCGTCACGCCGGTGAAATCAGGCAGCTCACCGGCACGGGCTCGTCGGTAAAGCCCTTTAGGGTCACGCCTTTCACATTCCGCAAGGGAAGTTGAGATATGAACTTCGATGAAATGCTCAGGACCAATGATGGCACACGCAATTTCTCTGTCATTTCGATACGGGGAAATCAGCGAACAAATAACCGTTAATCCTGCAGCGTTCATTAGCTTTGCCACCTCTGCAATACGGCGTACGTTTTCGCTGCGATGGGCAGGAGAAAAATCCAGGTCACGATTTAATCCACGACGGAGTAAATCTCCGTCGAGTACGAAGGCAGACTGCCCGGCGTCCAAAAAACGTTGTTCTAACGCATATGCTACGGTGGATTTTCCAGCGGCGCTGTATCCGGTAAACCAGAGAGCGAAGGGCCGTCGTTTAGGCAACGCTATGCGTTTGATGGCCTTCCCATGAAATTCATCTGCTGGATGGATTGCTTTTATGAGGCGGTCCGTCATCACTGTCACCTTTTCTTAGAGCGAGGTCTCCGATTTATCATCGGTATCGTTGATGAATAGTTTAGTGTTTTCAAACGAGGTCACATAACATATGTCGCCAAAGAAATTCTTTTCTCAATGTGCGTTATACACTCCATGCCCGACTGCAAACAATCAATATCGGTCGATGCGTAGTTTTCCGACAGAAAAACGACTTAGATATGAAGTTTATAAAAGTCGGTATCGATACGAAAAAATTTTTATTGTTATAAATTCCATCAAATCGACGAGCAATGCCCCCGTTTCTCGTTGGATTTATGGCCATCGTGCTGATGGTACAGCGTAACTGAGCGTCTTGGCAAAAAAACATGCAAAACATTTGGTTAGATATCGATGCTACGCAAAAGGATTAACAGCCAAAGGAAGAGATGCCTACCAAAGACGGGTATATTGCAGCCGGGGTTTATTCGCTGTCTTTAGGCAAAGCGGCGGTCAACTCTTCGAAACACGCGAGTTCTTTTTCTGAAAGCGTCTCGACAAGCGCTGCATTCGCTTCGGTGAGTTGATTGTGTGCGGTAAGTGTTAGCAACTTACTTAAAAAATCGCCGCTACGTAATGTTTTTCCGATCGGCGACAAATTAGCATCGTTGTAAACAGAACCCTGCTCTTCGATCGCGTTGGTTATCGCTTCAGGAAAGCGCCATTCCCTTCCGATGCTGCATGACAGAATTCGCGCATAATTAATAAGCGTATTGCAGAAAGTGGCAGAACCGATGTCCTTCGCATCGTCGGACATTTGATCGATGACGTGTAGTGAAACGATTAAACCCACGTTTTGAATCAAGCCCGCAAGGAAAGCTTCGAATGGATCAATCCGCTCTCCAACAGCCAATAGACGATTGGCTATAGCGCACTTTTCCGATTGATCCCATATCTTCGGCGCAATCAGTTTTGTGAATCGACCGGAGTTAAGACCAATAATTGGTTTAAATGCGACGTTGATAATCAATTGTCGCAACCCCTCTTGGCCAAGCAGCATCACAGCGTGCTCAATGTTTTTGACCGACTGGTCGGGGCCATACAACGAGCTATTGGCAATTCGAATGACAGCTTCGACCAGCACGACGTCGTGGGAGATTTTGCGAGCCAACTCCGTGACGGAATAATTCTCCGTGCGCAAGTTTTGCAATAGTTGTGGAACCACCCCCGGTATTCTGCGCACCAGCTTAGCGCCCGACTGCTTGGATTTCACGATCTTATCCAAGGCTTCTAAAGTATCTATTTCGATCTGATTGGCAAACAAATCTGGATAGTCATCGTTGCCGAATAACCAATTGGTAAAATTGGCATTGAGGTCTTCCCGTTGCATCCAAGAAATGCCGAACGATACCGGTGTCTCACCCTCCAGATGCTCCTCCGCAATAGCCACAGATTCATCAGACACCGTAGCACTGCTTTCGAACTGTTTATCGCCCGCAGACGGAAAAAGACGGCGCAACCAGTCGTACATAAGAGAAACGCAAAAAGTGAAAAAGTATTTGCATCTTACGCCTGTAACCGCTGACTAATTCGGCAAATGAGAGGCGACTTCAACTCTTATTTCAGCAAATCGGCCTGCCATAGCATGTGGTCGCATCGTGCGAATCATTGCCTTTCATCGACTACCGACAAATCCAACCATAATCGCTTCGATCGCCACTTCGATCTCACAAGCATCCGCATTGGCTTGCTGCAATTGGCCGGCCTTATCGATCATGACGCGAGCTTTTGATTTACTGCCGGGACCGCCCACTAGGGTGCTTTCGGCTGATTGAATGTACTGTCCTATTTTTTGCGCGCAACATGCAGGATGACTCGGATCGTTGTTTGCTGCCGCGCATTGTTTTGAATAGTCGGATTGCATATATTCGATTTTCATATCGGTTCGCGCTTGGGAAATATCGGCCAGTAGTACCAGGGCAGTTACAGTGATAAAACGTTTCATCTCTGCTTCTCCTATACGTTTGATGTTGGCACGAGATAAACCGGAAGGAATAGTCGATGTTCAGCAATGTCGACGCCCTGGCCTATCTTTCAATCAACCTTCGAACTTCTATCGTTTATACATGTTGCAGTTTCCCCGAGGCGCTCATCCTACGCAGCCGATCGCAATCTATAACCTAATAACAAGCCTATAAACTAGCCTCTATTTATTAGTCGCTTGAGAAGTTATCGCTAAAATTGCTTTCTCTCTCGACATTAAAATACCGATAGGAGCATACAATTCCTGCCCATTTTTAACGCTTCCGGGCCCTCTCGTTATTTAAAGTCGGTCAGCAACTTTCAAAACTGCGAGCGCCGACACAGTGAGTAATCGTCCCCAATTTCCAAAACTTGAGACTTTGATCACATTTTTAACAGAGACTGAAACGATACATCATTGAGCGAGTACTACAGTGCGCTCTTTAAAGACCGACAATAAGCGTTTCAATTACCGATGATGGCCGGGAAATAATCGAGACGCATGCCACATATGAAACGTGACCGGCGGAGATGAGGCTAGCACGCCGTTGTCGTTATTTATCGCTTCCACTTGAATCGCATGAGTGCCCCTATCTATTCCCGTTAAAGGAATATGAGATTCCTTCGACTCGACCATAGGTGCGCCATCGAGGAGAAAGCGTAAATGCACATTTTCGTTAAGCCCTAATGGCAGCGACGTTGTCACCGATACCTCCATTCGCCCCTCATTATCGAAAATAACCTCATCGTTCGCCGGCTGGGTTATTAATAACTGGATGCCATCCGAATGCTTCTCGTTTTGAGCTAGCAAAACTTGCTGCGGAGCAACATCGTTGCTATACATCGGAGTTCCCGCCGCTATCGCATCGCCAATCAATAACGACGCAATGAACAATGCTGCAATGCAGCGTTTTCTCAAATCGCAAATGGCTTTCATGTTGCCCTCCCGTCAATATGACTAAATATATACATCTGACATTGAAGAGACACGCATCTTTCATACCAAGTGAGATCGTAAAAGCGCCGCATAGCGATAAGGGTTAAGCATGTTTGTTCTGAGCGCAATCTAGTCAGCGTAGTAAAAGGCACGTTAAAATGCGCGCCCTCTTACATAAAAAACAGTCATAGCCCAGCCTTTTATGAACTGATGGATTCAAAGCATCAAACCATATAAGCCTGGCTCCCCTTTTGTCTCCGGTTTTACTGCATTTCTATTAATCACTTTCTCACTCAATGGAATTTACTGCGTAAGGTTGCCCGACGCAGTCGAAAGACACTATGAATTCTTGGAAGTCCGATTTAGGCGCTTTGCATCAGTGCCTTCCTTGCTGGCTTAGCCGCATTGTTCGTCCTCGCGTAATCTTTCTGCCCACATGGTGGCCGGTCCGTTATAACGCATGGGCATATTTCCAATTTATTTGCATAGCCCCCGGCTTACGTAATGCGCCTAGCGATGTACGCCACTATCTTCTGGGCCACGAATACGGCCATATCTATAGCAACCACACGCTTTTGCACTTTGTTTATTGGCTAGCGCTTATCACTCTGTGCGGAGAAATGATGGTGCCAATGCCGATGATCAGAGCGGGAGCGTTGTTGGTATTGACTGTGGTAACACTGCTCGCTTGCGCACCATCGCTAGCGAAAAAAAGAGAATTCGAGGCTGATGCAATCGCCGTACGTTTGTGCGGTAGGCAAACGGCGCTGCTTGGATCTCTGTGGATGGCTGAAAAAGCCGGGACAATGAATAACGCGTTTCGCCGGCACCGCCTCCAACGACTAGGATGGCAAGGATAACTTCGCCTAAGTCATGACACGACCCTAAAGCGGTTAATCTCTTTTTGTAAGGCGGCGGACAACCGCTCCAAATCATGGGCAGTAGAAGCCGCCTGTCCTGCCGCCGCATTATTTTCTTCGGTAGCTTTAGCTATCCGCTCAATATTCTTAGCAATAGCGGCGCTCGCGGCACTTTGCTCAGACAATGCGTTTGAGATGTCGTTGATGACCTGTACCACTTGGCTTGCTCCGGCACTGACTTGCCCCATTGATTGTCCGGCGCGCTGAGCAAGCTCCACTCCCTGACTCACTCTAGCCACGCCATCTCGAAGGCTCTTGATCACTTCGGCCGTGCCTTTGCGTACGTTGTCAATAATTCCTCGAATTTCCTCAGCCGAATAACGGGAGTGCTCGGCAAGTTTGCGGACTTCGTCGGCAACGATGGAAAAACCTCTACCATGTTCTCCCGCGCGAGCTGCCTCGATGGCTGCATTCAACGCCAGAAGGTTCGTTTGACCGGCAATCTGTGTAATAGCGTTAACGATGAATCCAATTTTCTCGGATTGCTTTTCAAGTTCATCCATATGCCCGGCGGACTTCTTGACCGTCTCAGCAATTATGTTCATTTCATCAACGGTTTCATTCACTACCTGACCGCCCTGTTCTAACAACACGCCGGAATTTTGAGAAATCGACTGCGCCTCTTGAGCGTTTTCCGCGATTTTATCGACACTAACCGTCGTTTCCTCTACGGCAGCGGCAATATCGACTGCTACCGCGCTTTGCTGCGCCGTACTACGCAAAACGTTTTGGGAGCTTGCCGCTAAAACTGTTGCAGCTGCCGCAAGGCTGCCGGCGCTATGCCGAACTTGAAGCATGACGGCCTCAAGATGGGAGATAAAGACATTAAAATGACTAGCAACATCATTAAACTCATTACAGTTGCCGCCAGGTAAGCGCTTGGTAAGATCAGCGTCGCCCGATGCGATGTCCCGCAGCGCATCCCGAACACTCGCTAAGGGGGTTAACACGACTTTTACGAGGCTAAGCGATAAGGCAAACACAATCACGATGTCCAATACGGCAATCTGAAGGGCGAGTAAAAGAAGATCCTTACGTAACGATGTATTGATTTCCGCATGGGAAACATACACAGTCGCTTTACCCAACGCATGACGGCTACCGTTTTCCATAAAAACGAGCTCGCTGCTTCGAGCATCGTCTGCCGCAGGCGGCTGGGATATAGACTCAATCTTTTCGTCCGCTTTACGGCCTACGCCTCCCAGTACTTTATCGCCGTTATTGATGAGAATGCCGACTACAAATCCAGCCGCCATTTCCGAATTCAGAATTTCCTCTATTTGTTTCTTGTCATAATTCCATACGGCGCTAGGTAAGCTAGTGGATAGCCGCACAAGCGCATGTTGTACCTGACGATCCATCAACACTTCCCGCTCGCTTTTCGTCTTCATGTAATTAAAGATACCGAATGCCAGTAAAAGCGTCGTAACGATCAAGATGAAAAGCGCGTTGAGCCGGAAGCGAATGCTGTTTATATTCATTATTACCCTCTCCTTATCCCCCGCAAGCCGCCATTAAAATAGTGTTGCTAAATAATGTTTGCGCAATTTGCCCCTCGAACTTTTTCGATCTTCGATGGAATATAAAACATATTACTCATCGATCGATAGTGGGAGATGAATACGATTCAAAAATACTTGTATTCAACTTGCTTATCGACAGCACACAGGTCATCTTGAGGCCGCAGTAACAAATAAGTGCATCCTATGGCGAAGATTTCATATATATTTTCGATGGTTGACTAAAGGTTCTAGCACCATACGCACTGTATGATCAGCACGATTTGCGTTAATCTGAGACTGTGCTTCATATTCAGCGTCGACATCAAGCGCTAGTTTTTTACTTTTCGAAATAAATTAAATAAGGAGATGAGTATGAGATGCATTAGCGGATTAATCTTGAGTGCCGCTTTAGCCTTATCACTTTACACGAACACATACGCTCAGTCGGTCACGGTAGTCACCGAGGAATCACCACCACTGAACTTCACCAAAGACGGAAAAATACAAGGCCCAGCGACCGCTTTAGTGGAAGCAACTTTAAAGACCGCAAAACTAGACTACAAGCTCGACGTATATCCCTGGGCTCGAGCCATGTCGATGGCCACAGAACAGCCGAACGTACTGATTTTTTCCCTTGGACGCACAGCTGAACGCGAACCCAATTTCAAATGGGTTGGTGAAATCACGCCCTTTCGTTACAACCTCTATAAACTCAAAAGCCGCGCCGATATCAAGTTGACGAAACTGGATGATGCAAAAAAATACACGATCGGTGTTGTCAGAGATGATGTCCTCGCCAAACATCTTCTCGGCAAAGGATTTACCGCGGGAGCAACGCCAGGCCTTCAAGAAGTAGCCAGCAATGACCTCAATTTGAAAAAGCTCGAATCGGGCCGTATCGATTTGCTGCCCATTAGTCAGGCTGCGCTGGATGTCCGATGCGAAAAAAACAATGTCGATTGCGGACTATTCGAACCGGCTTACGAATTAGAATTAGTTAATCATCTATATATGGCATATAGCAAGTCCACGCCGGATGATGTAGTTGAACGGACCCGCGCCGCCTATCATGCGCTAGCCAAAGATGGAACTGTTAAAAAATTGCTGAGCCGCTATTGGGGCAGTTATTCTCCGGAGCAATAGGTTCTCCGTGAACACTTAACGTTCGCCGGGCGATCGGCTTGTAAGCCATTCGCCGTTAAGAATTACGATACTAATTAACAAAACGAACTGTTGTTGGGGAGACGCTGAAGCAGAGTCCGCTTTTCTATGTAGCGGACATATCTGCTCTAAGCCGGTAAATACGATATCTACCATTCGCTTTTTATAGGAGACAGTTCCCGACATGCCGGATCTAACCATCGCGGAAGAGCCTGAATCCCTGCAATCCACCAATCCTCACTTTTGCAAACAACTCGTATCACTCGCGACCACTCATCACGTGGAAGCCTCGGAGGACGTTTACAGCACCAAGGGCATGAAATTAATTTCCAAGGGCACACGCATCAGCGATACGCTCTATGATCGAGTGGTTTCTCATAAATTGAGCAAGCCGCTTGAATCAAGCATTGGCGTGGAAAGCGCTATCGGACCCGACGAAATTGCCCAAGCCGCTGAAAATGCGCTTGATGCAAGTGCATCGCTACGTAAACTTGCCGGTGGAAAAATAAGCGGTGAGACACCGGTTGCTTTATTAAAGCGCATACGGCTCAACAGTACGGTCAATACCCTATTGAACGTGCATCAGTCTCGCAATCCGGCGCTGTTGAAGCATTGTGCCGAGGTTACCCTATTAGCCTTGGGCTTCCTCAAAAAACTACAAATGGCGGACGAGGATTTTGTTCGGGCCATGGTACTGGCTGGGATGCTGCATGATATCGGCGAAGTCTACATCGATCCCGATTTATTCAATCGCAGCGGTCAAGAATTGAAACCGACGGAGTGGAAACAAATCGCAGTGCACCCCGTCATCGGCGATGCGCTGTTACGGCGTATCGATGGCCTCTTGCCGCTGGTGCCCGCATTAATCCTTGAACATCATGAGCGAATGGATGGGTTTGGATATCCGCGCGGACGTCACGGAGAGCAGATCAGTCTTGGAGGACAGGTTCTTGCTGCCGCAGAAGTCATTTCCGGATTATTGGCCAAACAGACGCGTCCCCTAGCGCATGCCGAATTAGCCATGAAATTGATTCCCGGCGAATACAATCGCTCGATTATCGATTTAATCGCCAAAGCGCGCGATGCGGAAGATGTTGACGATGCCAATTCTATAGGCACATCGGTTAGCGCGACCGATGTGCGGCAATCGATACAGGAGTTGCTGCAAAAGCTGAAGAACGTCCATACAGTTTCAGACGAGCTGGAACAAAACATCGGCCGGTTTTCAAGTAAGGCTCGAAATATACTGACGGAAGCAATGGTGCGTTATAGGCAGGTACAGCGCGGCCTTTCCAGTACAGGGTTAAATACGGATTTGAAAGGCGCTGATGTAACTGATCTTATTAATACGGAAGATGAAGTTATTCGATTTGAAACCAGTTGCATCATCAAGGAAATTCGATGGCGCTTAATGGAGCTCTCCCGAATACTCGCGTTGCAAAGCGAACAATTGGCCGCCGCTGAGGCTGCAGCGCTTTCTCCGCTGGTGTCCGCGTTGAGCGGCAAGTTGCATTGAAACGACGGCGTCCCTCGGCATGCCGTATGAAATTAGCACGGAGATTCGAATCGATGCATCGGCGCAGCGCGTATGGGAGATACTTATCGATTTCGCGCGCTACCCTGAGTGGAACCATTTTCTACTCAAGGTGAAAGGCGCATCCGTAGTCGATAGCCGAATCCGCTTTACATTCGAATTGCCGCGTGGCCTGCGTGCACGCGCATGCGCCACCGTCTTGAAAGTCATCCCGGAAAAAGAACTTCGTTGGGCTGGCGGCGTGCGCGGATTATTTCGGGCGGAACATTATTTCCTCATCGAATCCGCCGACAACGGCGCAATCCGTTTTCAGCATGGAGAAGTGTTCACCGGTCTTTTCGCCCCTCTTATTTGGCGTTTGCTTTTAGCACGGGGCGGGCCACCGGTTTACCACGGCATGAATACCGCCCTCAAAGAAAGATCGGAAGCACCATCAATAACACTGTGAAAGCTAGTCCGCTAACAATAAGGATTTCTCCAATGAAACGACTTTCCCTACCGATCGAACGACTCAAAGAATCCTACGATGTGATTGTTATCGGTTCGGGATACGGCGGCGGCATCGCAGCGTCACGCCTCTCCCGCGCAGGCAAACGGGTATGCCTGTTAGAACGGGGCAAAGAAATACAGCCAGGAGAATATCCCGATAACCCGGTGGATCTGCTCAAGCAATTGCAATCGGATACACCGCTCGGGCATATGGGCTCGCCGACCGGTTTATTCGATATTCGTTATAACCCGGACATCAATGTTGTTGTCGGTTGCGGTCTCGGCGGCACGTCGTTGATCAATGCAGGTATTCTGCTAAAGCCCGATTCGCGCATCTTCGAAGACGAACGCTGGCCCGCGGAAATACGCAACGATCCACAAATGGACCACTATTTCGATCTCGCTGAATCGATGCTTAAAGCCGCGCCCTATCCTTCCGACTGGCCGACGCTAGATAAATTCGCTGCGCTTAAGCATGGCGCGCAATCCATTGGTAAACCGTTCCGACCGGTTTCAGTCGCCGTTAATTTCAACAAGCTAGACAATGACATCAATCATGTCGGTGTCACTCAACAGCCATGCGCTAACTGCGGCGATTGCGTTTCCGGCTGCAATTATCAGGCAAAAAATACAGTGTTGATGAACTACTTGCCGGATGCCGCAAATCATGGTGCCGAGATCTATACGGAGATATCGGTCCGACAAATCGTTCGGCATGAAGGCCGTTGGCTTGTACAGGCAGTCGACCTATCAAGCGAAAAAGCCATTACCCTGCTTGCCGATATCGTTGTGCTCGCCGCCGGCACGCTCGGCAGCACTGAAATTCTGTTGCGCTCTGCCGATGCCGGGTTACCGCTATCGAATCGCTTGGGCTGCTGCTTTTCGGCAAATGGCGATACATTAGGCTTTGCCTATAACGTCGATCGCGCCATTCACGGCTTAGGCACAGGCGCGAGTGCGCTCGACGGCGGTGCGCCAGTCGGCCCCTGCTCCACCGGCATGATCGACTTACGCAATGGAAACGCCGTTGAAGACGGCATGATTATCATCGATGGCGCAATGCCTAGCGCCATTGCCGCATTCGTTCCGAAACTACTCGCTGCGGCCGCAACGATTACCGGCACTGACACCGACAGCGGGCTTATGGACAAGCTAAAAGAAACAGCGCGCGAGATCGAAAGTAAATTATTGGGCTCTTATACTGGCGCAATCGAGAATACGCTATTTTTACTCGCAGTCAGTCAAGACGACGCCGCTGGAGAAATGTATTTGGAGGAAGACCGCTTGCGTATTCGCTGGCCGGGGTTGGGAAATCAAAAATCCTTTAAAGCGGCAAGCGATGTCATGACGAAGGTAACGGCAGCGTTGGGAGGAACCTATATTCCTAACCCGGTGTGGAACGAATTAACCAACCATAACTTACTAACCGGTCACCCACTTGGCGGCTGCATCATGGCGGACAGCGCCAAGGAAGGCGTAGTCAATCATAAAGGCCAAGTTTATGATGCCACTGCTATCGATTCGGTACATCGCGGGCTTTATGTCATGGATGGAGCGGTCGTTCCACGAGCGCTCGGCGTGAATCCGCTATTCACCATCTCGGCCCTAGCAGAGCGGAACTGCGATCAGCTTATTCGGGATTATGCATCGAATTGAAGGATGGCCTAACTTACCGCGTCTCTCCCGCACAAGGGAGAGACGGGTTATGCAAGATCAGGCATTAGTGCTTATTAATATCGCCCGAGTCGGCGGGCGTTCGGCTTACATAGCGCACATCATGTTGGAGAAACTTGAGATGCCTTTTCTTGATCATGTCTAATGCATCGTCAGTACAATGAATCACCAATATCTCGCCATCCATCTGCGGACAATAATTGAGCTTGTAGGATCGTCCTTCCATGACGAATTTCCCCGATTGTCCTCGCTGACGAGAATTGATATCAAGCCCCGCAAGCCGTTTAAGAAAAAGAACAAGCAAATCGGCTTCTTCAGGCGTTAACGAACGCGAATAGGCACTATTGGATGATCGTAAATATCCGCCGGGATTCAGCCCTTCGCATCGCTCTACACAAAGCGGATTAGGACCAGTTCTGAGAGCGAACTGGAGAACTTGCATAGGATCCATTGTTATTCCTTTACCAAGCCTTACTTATTTTATGGCGCAGAACTTTAATTAAGTCCAGCATGGGAAAACTACGAGACGATGCGAATCGGGGCAAACATCATAGATATTGGGCAACCCATTGTCGACCGGCTGGCGACAAGCTGTACAAGGACGTACTTTGATCCAGATCGACCAATCCTTCCGCTAACAGCTCGCGACGGAGCTTGCTGCTAGCTAAAGCGGCGGCCTGGGGCTTTTTAAAGCGACTATCGGGAAAGGCGACGAAACCGATGCCTGATGCACTTAACGCACTTTGAGAAAGCGCTTTCATGGCAAGCATTTTGGGATCAGTATTATTCAAGACTATTCTCGATGTAGTGTTGTATTCGATGTTCATCGCCATCGGCATGGCCAAACATCAGTTCAGCATTTTAACCGCGAATGCAGTCCGTGCAATGGATTCCTTTGCAAGATAGGCAAAAAGTGTGATTCGTCTGCAACCAAAAAAGAAAAGTTTATACATAAATCGATTTCCGGCTTCCAATTTCTCCTCTATGTCGTATACCATTCACGCCGCAGTAATCTTTCCAATCAAGGAAAAATCGTATTTGCTTAAAAAGGAATCGTAATGGCAACAAAGAAACCAACCGCAAAGAAAGCTAGCAAGAAAACTGCAGCTAAGAAATCTTCCGCAAAGTCCAGTGCATCGGGACTGACAAAAGCAACTTTTGTAGAACAAATTGCGGATTCGTTTGAATTGCCGAAAAGCAAGGCGGGCGATCTTTTCGACTTTTTCATTGAAACCATCAAGAAGTCCATTAAAAAGCAAGGTTCCTTGTCTGTGACCGGTCTGGGAACATTTAAAGTCGCTAAGCGTGCAGCTCGCATGGGCCGCAATCCGCAAACCGGCGAAGCAGTTAAGGTCAAGGCATCGAAAACCATTCGGTTCAAACCCACTCCAGGGTTCAAGAGCGAACTGTAATCGGTATCGCGCCATATTGTAGTACAAACAAGGGACGGTAATTTCGGCCCTTGTTTTTTATTAGCCCTATTCGTTGGGTGATGCGCGAGGCGGGCCGAGTAGCGCAGTGGTCATCATGGCATCACCGTAGCCATGTTTTCTACCGGAATTGAGTAAATGCGCCGTCGCACCAACCATCAAAGCGAGTAGTCCAACGCCCAGTGCTGTTCGAGAAAGCTAATAATATTCATATCCAGCAACGGCGTTTTATAAGTCCATACCGTATCGCTTTGCTCTAGCTTATTGAGTTTATCTTTTCGAAGATTTACCTGTTGCACCAAAAGACCATGTTCACGGTACCAATGAATATGCGGCGTCGATTCTGGATCATTAGCGCAAAATAGCCATTCTCTAACGAACATATCTTGAATGCGCTCCAATTCGTGACACATATCCTCCGGCAGCGGTATAGGCTTATCGATTTTCACTTCAGCCTCCGACTGCACTAATGCCCAATCTCCGTATACGTCATTCTGTAAACTGCGATAAAACACCGTGCCATGGAGCGAATAAAAATCCTCCAACATAAAAAATGACATCGGAAATTTACCGTTCGCGGCACCTGTATACCAGCCGTATACATCGGAATCGCCTGCGATTAACATCAGGCCGCATATCAACCCCAGTCCTTTAGGTGCACAAGCAAGATAAACCTGAGGTTCCTTCATATCGATATCCTGGCTTAAAACTCACAGCAGTATTACTTCCCTCCGGGAATTCAATGAAAAATAGGATCATCGAGTGTCACAAGAAGGGATATAAAAGCGCATAACAAGACAAAACCACGCGCTTCCGAGCCCTCCGGAAGCAATTCGCTACGCACGCTATATCTGGGACATTGGATTCGTTATGCAGTTCACGACTGCACAAGCAAAGCCGAAATCAGGAGAGAAATTACCCGGTGGATTTACTAAACCTCTTTCAAAACCGTAGCAAAAGGGTCCGGGTTGAGACTGCGCATTACGTAACGAAAGTGAATCTACTGCGATCGATCACTTCAACACGCTATCAGATGAAAGTGAAAATTGCTTTTGCCAGCTCAAATAAAGATCGATCGGCAACGGCTTGCTGAAATAAAACCCTTGCACTTCGTCGCACCCCATAGACGCGAGCAAGGTCACCTGCTCGGCGGTTTCCACCCCTTCTGCAATGACCTTCAGTCTTAAGGAATGAGCGAGAGAAATAATGGTCAAAACAATGCTGCGATCACTATCGCTGGTGCTGATATTTTTAATAAATAATCGATCGATTTTTAGTACATTCACAGGCAAGTTACCAAGCTGACTTAATGACGAATAGCCTGTACCGAAATCATCGATAGCGATATCGAGCCCCATTGCCGCCACAGCTTTCAACTTGGAAATGTTCACCTCAGCATTTTGCATCATTAAACTTTCAGTGATTTCCAAGTCCAAGGCGGGTAATTGATTCGGCGTTTTTTCAAGAATGCTTTTAATGTCCGCCACAAAATTTTTATTGTTCAGTTGAACCTGAGAAACGTTTACGGCGATGCGAGGTATGGGAAAACCCATTTCCAACCATCGCTGTTGTTCTAGTAAAGCTTGCTGGATCACCCACAACCCGACTTCATTAATCATTCCCGTTTTTTCAAGGATGGGAATAAATACCAACGGCGGAATAATGCCTCTCTCCGGATGATTCCAGCGCAGTAGCGCTTCGACACCGCTCACCGTTCCGTTTTTTAAATTGATTTTAGGTTGGTAACACAAGAAAAATTCACTGCGTTCTACCGCATGCCGCAAAGACGCTTCCATTGCCAGCTGCTCGGCAATATGCATGTTCATATCTGCCGTGTAAAACTGAAAATTATTACGGCCGGCTTCTTTAACCCGATACATTGCAGCATCGGCATTTTTCAAGAGTGTTTCGGCATCCTCGCCGTTGTTTGGAAATAAACTTACACCGATGCTACAAGTTAGCGTAAATTCCGTGCCCTTCAGAACAATCGGTTCAGCAACCGCTGAGACGACTCTGTCTAACACGACACGTATGGGCACATAGGACGAGAGGGAATTATCAGGACGCTCCGTTAATGTTGCAACTGGGGATGCATGCTCAGAATCCGGTAGTATAAGAACAAACTCGTCGCCGCTAAGACGCGCTACCGTATCGCTTTTTCGTATTGACCCCACCAACCGCTTTGAAATAGTCAACAATAACTCATCGCCGGAACCATGGCCCAATGAATCGTTAATGAGTTTAAAACGATCCAGATCAAGAAAGACCACCGCTATCGAATATTTATAACGCCGCGCCGTTTCAACGGCATGGTTAAGTCGATCGAACAATAAACTCCGATTCGGTAGTCCCGTTAGGCTGTCATAGGTTCCTTGGCGTTGTAATTCTTCCTGATACTTTTTCGTCTCTGTAATGTCGTTCATTACACAAACGATATGCATAACCTCGCCGGTATCTTCGCGAACCGGCGCGATATAAAGCTCATTCCAGAACAAGCTGCCGTCTTTTCGGTAGCTGCATAAGGTAACCCTGCCCTCCTGGTGTTCCCGCAGCATAGTGCGAATCTTGTCCTTGTCGAATGTCGCCTTGCTTCCATTGAATAGTAAGTCGAGACTATGACCGATCACGTCTTCGACGTCATATCCGGTAATTCTCTTGAAAGCAGGATTCACATACTCGATCGGATTACCAGGCTCAATGCAGTTAATGATGATGATGGCATTGAGACATGATTCAACGGCGCGATTTTGCAAGCGCAACTCCGCTTCTACTTTCCGGCGAACAACAACTTCTTGCTGCAATCGAATATTTTGCTCTGCAAGCCGTATCTGCATGGTGCGCAACGCAAGATGTGTCTTGACACGCGCCAGCAATTCTTCGGTTTGAAATGGCTTAGTAATGTAATCGACCCCCCCCGCCTCGAAGCCGGCAATTTTGTCGGTTGTGTCGCTGAGAGCGGTCATGAAAATAACCGGAATATCTTTCGTTGCCTCATCGGCTTTTAGGCGCCGGCATGTTTCGACACCGCTAATTTCCGGCATCATCACATCCAATAAAATGAGATCCGGCTTGACGAGATGGGTACGTTGAATGCCCACGATGCCGTTTTGCGCAACCGATACCATAAAGCCATGGTCTTCAAGATAATCGACAACCACCGCTAAATTGGCCGGGGTATCGTCGATTATTAAAATCGTATATTGAGGTGACCCTGGTGCGGGGGTTACGCTCATTCTGGCAGCCTCCTATGCGTACCGCGTTTACTATAGCGAACCGACGACTGACGTGCTTTACATCAAAACATATGAATCGGCGGCGATTTGCAGTTCTTTACTACACAGCAAAAAATATTTTTCCCCATCAATCGGTGCTTAAGTTTTTTTCGGTTTCCTTATCGAATAAGTGTGCTTTTTCATGGTCAACTTGCAATGTAATTGTCTCACCGGGAGTAAAGCAACACCTTTCTCGCAATACCGCCGTTATAACAGCATTACCCAAACGACTCACCAGATGCGTCTCCGCGCCGGTCGATTCTTGCAATATCACGTTCAATGACAAGCCGTTGCCGCTATCGCTTAAACGTAAATGCTCCGGTCGTATCCCGTAAATGACGGGCTGATCATGATTGCCGGTGGCCCCAATCGGCGCAGGCACCCGAGTCCCATCTTCGAGTTTAACAAGTAAAATATCGCCGGACCGATCCAATACGCCCGGCATAAAATTCATGGCCGGCGACCCGATAAAACCGGCGACAAATAAATTAGCGGGCCGGTCGTAAATCTCAATAGGTTTGCCAACCTGCTCTATCAAACCATTACGCATAACGACAAGCCAATCCGCTATCGTCATCGCCTCTACTTGATCGTGCGTAACATATACAGCCGTTGTTTTTAATTGAAGATGCAACGCTTTTATTTCTATGCGCATTTGCGCGCGTAACGCTGCGTCCAAATTGGATAACGGCTCGTCGAACAGAAATACTTGGGGATTGCGCACAATCGCTCGCCCCATCGCAACACGCTGTCGTTGCCCGCCCGAAAGCTGACGTGGATAACGTCCTAAAAACGGGACCAAGTTAAGTGTTTCAGCCGCTCGTTGAACACGTTCTTGAATTTGTGTTTTTTCGACTTTTGCCAACTTCAGACTAAATGCCATGTTATCGAATACAGTCATATGCGGGTAGAGTGCATAATTCTGGAACACCATGGCAACATTTCGATCTTTAGGGGATAGGTCATTGACCAATATGCCGTTGATATGAATCTCGCCATCGGTCAGCTCTTCTAAGCCTGCGATCATGCGCAATAGTGTCGATTTACCGCATCCGGAAGGTCCGACCAATACGGTGAATTTACCGTCCTCGATGTCGATATCTATTCCACGGATGACCGGAGTCTCCGCATAATATTTTTGCGCACCTTTAATTTGTAGGGATGCTATGTTGGTCTCCACATTTCTTTATCGATCGGCAATGACTGTCGATCGAATCAAAATATCTCAAAGTAACCATAAGGGCCTTACTCGCCCTGAATGTATTGAGTTACAAAATCGAGAATAGCCTCGGACTGATAGTTGTCCGCCAGGCGCCGCAGCTTATTAGCGAAAGGAATATATTTTTCGTCGAGCGCTGCCAAGTAATCCGCTCGCCTCTTCGTTTCCCTTATAGCGCCTCGCAAAGCAAGTTGATGCAACACGGCCATTTCGTCCTGGGACGGAATTATTAATGGTTCGGTCGACTCCGGCTCTTCTTGGGTAATTTCTTTTTTCTCTTGCTCGTAAATCCAATTCAATTGCAGCAATAAACCGATTTTCTTTAAAAGATCCGCAATATTAATCGGCTTAGGAAGAAAGGCATTGGCACCGATGGCGAGGCTCTTTTCTCGATCGACATCCGAGGCACTCGCAGAGGTGGCTATAACCGCTACTTTTTTAAACTCGGGCAACTCTCGCAATAAGCGAATCATGTCTAGCCCGTTCATCACCGGCATGACATTATCGATAAGTATTAAATCGGGCTCGTACAATTTAGTTGCCTTTAACCCTTCGGCACCGTTTTCCGCCTCGAATACTTCGAATTCGAGAGAGGTCAATAAATCCAACAATATGCCTCGGTTCGCAAAAACGTCATCCACAACGAGAATTTTTCGCCGTGGCCCCATATAGCCAATGACATTGTGCTCGGATCTATCGTTTTCTACAGCGCTAACCACCACTGGCGCTTTCAATTCGAACCAAAAAAGACTGCCTTTACCTGCCTCGCTCTCCACACGAATATCATCGCCCATTAAGCGGATAAGTTCGCGACTGATCGCTAAGCCTAAACCGGTTCCGCCGGTTCTACGTTTTATATCGCCCACTTGTTCGAAGGGCTCGAATATCGTTTCCCATCCACTTTTATTAATGCCGATACCGCTATCTCTCACTTCGAATCGAAGTCGAGCCTTTCCATCTTCCGTGCCCAACTCAAGCACGCGCAAACGCACTTCTCCGCGGTCGGTAAATTTGATTGCATTTCCCAACAGGTTCAAGAGCACTTGGCGCAATCGTTTTTCATCCAGTTCGACCGAGTGCGGCAAGGTCGACGGAACCTCATAATTAAAGAGCAAGCTTTTTTCTTCAGCCTTGATCCGAATCATTTCGGTCATGAATCGGAGAAAGGAACTTAAATGTACAGTGGCGGGATAGAGTTCGAACTTCCCCGTCTCTATCTTGGCTAGATCCAATGTATCGTTGATAAGCGTCAACAGATGGTCGCCGCTTCTCTCGATAATATTAAGTCCGAACAATTGGCGATCGGAAAGATTCTTATGTCGTTTAAGAATCTGTGCGTAACCCAATATCCCGTTGAGCGGTGTGCGTAATTCATGACTCATATTCGCTAAAAACACACTCTTCGCGCGATTCGCCGACTCAGCCCGTTCTTTCTCCACCAGCAACTCAGCGGTTTTCTGGCTCAATAACGCAGTTCTTTGTTTGATTAATTCCTCAAGTCCAGCCTGATAGGCGGCAAGGTCCTCATCCAACGCAGTGCGCTCGAATGCCGGCGCGAGCAAGTCCACATATTGCACAGTGCCCGCAAGGCGGCTGGTGGTTCCGATCAATCCAGCAACGGCAATGACTCGTAAGCGCTTTTCCCCACTCAAAACAGGCAAGACACAAATAAAATGCTGCGAGTCGAATTCCACGCTCTTTCCCATTTCATCAAGAGGCGGAAAATCAATAAGATTACATTCGATATCAGCGCTTTCGGCGTCATCGCCGACATAATTATGAATATCGACGACATTGACGATTTCGGGATGCGCTTCCGGATCGTTCCACTTCGCAATACAACGCCATTCCACATACGGCACCAATAGTTTCATCAACGATTGGATACTTTCCGCATTTGCCGTGACGAGGTGCCTCCCAATCTCATAAGTAGTCGTCAGATCTTTGTCGGTAATAACATCATGTGCGCCGACCTTTAATGCCGCCGACGGTGCCGACAAATCCAACCCGCAGGACTCTCGCAATACAAGCGTGTTGCTAATGGAGTAGCGTCCACCGTGGCGTTGGCCGCTCTGTAACTGTTCGAGAACGACTTCGATTGCCTTCTCGGCCATCTTGTCTATGTTTTGATCGATACTTGCCAAAGGGGGAATGCAAGTGCGAGCAACATAGGTATTGTCATAACCGACAACGGCAATATCGCTAGGAACACGCAGCCCGCCCTCTTCGAAGCAGCGAATTGCGCCTACGGCGTTTCTATCGGTGCCGGCAAACACAGCCGTTACCGGCAATTTTTGCGCCAGGATTTTTTGTGCGGCAAGGGATCCACCGGCTTGCCCATAGTCCGACGTATCGAATACATATTCCGGACGGTAAGGAATGTTGTGAGCAGCGAGCGCCGCGAGATATCCGGATAAGCGGCGATTGATATCGTATTCGGTTAAGTACCCCATATAAGCGATATGTTGATGACCGGCCTGTATCAGTTCGCCGACGGCAACCGCGGTGCTTCCTTCATTGTCGCTCTCAATCAGCGCGATGCGAGGATGGCGAAAGTCATGTGCGATGGAAACCATGGGTTTCCCGGTCGCCAGCAACTTCGTTAGGTAATCGGGCGTGACGGAGTTCAGCGCCACGACCCATCCGTCCACGTGGGACCAGGCAACTGGTAAATCGAACTCTCCCAGGCTGCCCGTGCGAATCATCATTAACCGCACATGCCGGGCACTGGCGCAGTGATAAAGCTGAGCGGCCATTTCGCCCAAATATTCCCCGCCAAAAAACGGTATCAATACGCCGATGGTGAACATTAAAGATGCCCCATTGCCGATGCCGCGCTTCTTAGAGCGTCTAACAAAATGACTCTGGCTAGGCGCGTCGACGCAGACAGTACAAGTAGTACGGCAAGGAGACGCAACAACGCCAGGGGCATTTTGTTAGACGCTCTTAGGCATCGAAGCGGCAAGGTAGAGTCCGTATTTGAATTATCATGTCCGGAGCACATAGGCATAAGGCAAAATAGCCCCCTGGCAATTGAGAGTTGGCAGGACAGTGTAACGCTGCGCTTTTACAAGCTAATCATAAAATTAGGATGTGCAATGGTCTTATTTCTTCGCTTTAGAAAAATTCCGCTTGGTGTAAAAACTAACTCTCGAATCTTGAAAGGCGGGGAACCATGATGCGACCACAACTCAACCTACTGCTTGGCCTATTATGCGCGGCCTTGTTATTCGATGCGTCGGCAGAAACCACACTTACGGTGGCCACTTTTCCCGCCATCGATCAAATCGTTAAATCGGCCATACCGGCGTGGAAGAAACAGCACCCGGATGTCGATATCAAAATAGTGAATCGCGAGTATGCCGATCACCATAACGCCATGACGATCGCTTTGGCCACCAACGCGAATCCGCCGGATGTGATGGCGATCGAGGTCGGGTTCGTAGGCAGATTTTCCGAGGGCGGTAATCTGGAGGATCTCGCAAAACCGCCATACAGCATAACGCAGTACAAGGAAAAAATAGCACCATTCAGCTTGGCCCAGGCCACCAATGAAGCCGGCGCAGTCATCGCAATGCCGATGGACATAGGGCCCGGCACACTGTTTTACCGCCACGATATCCTGCAAAAAGCAGGCGTCAGCGAAGCTGAATTGACTCAATCCTGGGAAAGTTTCATTGAGTCCGGTAAAAAGATAAAAGCAAAAACCGGCTCCTATTTATTAGCCCATGCCCGCGAGCTTAAAGACATCGTCATTCGCGCAGATCTTAAACCCAACGAAGGCATCTACTTCGATAAGGACAATAAAATACTTGTCGATAGCCCGCGTTTCGTCAAAGCCTTTCAACTGGCCAAAAAAGCGCGTGATGCAAAACTCGATGCTAAGATCGGTGCCTGGTCGAACGAATGGTCGGAAAGTTTGAAGCGAGGGACGATCTCCACTCAAATGATGGGCTCTTGGCTCGGCGGCCATCTCGCTAATTGGCTCGCACCCAATACCAAAGGACTATGGCACGCAGTTAATCTGCCTGAGGGTGCTTATGCTTCCTGGGGTGGTACCTTCTATGCCATTCCCAAGCGGACTAAGGATAAAGCGATAGCATGGGAGTTTATTAAGTTTATGACGCTATCTAAAGACATCCAGCTTGCGGCATTCAAGAGCCAAGATGCATTCCCCTCCCTGCTTGAGGCGCAAAACGATCCTTTCATCAATGAACCGATCGAATTTCTCGGTGGACAGAAAGCTCGCGTTCTATGGCGCGATGCCGTGAGCCACATCGGCAATATCACCGTCAACAAATTCGATAACGCAGCTTCTGAAATTATCAATAACGAACTTGATAAAGTCCTTGATCAAGGCAAAGATATTCAAGTCGCCTTGAACGATGCCAAGGCGTTGATTGAGCGCCGCGCTAAGCGCTCACCGAGATGAAAGTAACTATCTAGATCCGAACAGCGATGACCGTCAAACACCCTTATCCCCAACCCCTCTCCGGCCTACGGGAGTGGGGGAGAGATGCGTGAATAGTTACCGATGAAATTAAAATCCTATCATTGGGCTCCTTACGTTTTTCTGAGCCCATTTTTCTTATTGTTTGCCTGCTTTTGGGCATTCCCCCTGCTCTTCTCGCTTTACCTGTCGTTTCAAAGCTGGGAGCCGGCGCAAGGATTGGAAAACATTAAATTTATCGGCCTGGATAACTTCCGTTTTGTACTTTCCGATTCGTGGTATTGGGCGTCTTTGCGAAACACCATGTGGCTCATGATAGCGGCGGGTCTCCTTCAGCACTCGGTCGCGATTCCGTTGGCGTATTTCATCAATACCAGCATAAGAAAATGGCGAAACGGCGTACTAGGATTTTATTTTCTTCCCTATATAACTTCCGCCGTCGCCATCTCGCTCATGTCGACCACCGTGTTTTCCACCGACTTCGGTTTGATAAATACGGTGCTAAGCGATCTGGCATCGCTGCCGATGATAGGCGATTTTTTGCCTACGGAAAAAATAGACTGGCTGAATCGCGCGGAATACCTAAAACCGATGGTTTCTCTCGTGGTCTTCTGGCGGTATGTCGGCTTCAATACGCTGCTTTATATTGCTGCGCTTCAAACGATTCCGAAAGATATTTACGAAGCAGCGCTAGTGGATGGCGCTAATCAATGGCAACAGTTTAGATACATCACGCTTCCCCATTTGCGCCCCATCATGCTCTTCGCCATGACGCTTTCTATCATCGGCGGGATGCAATTATTCGAAGAGCCTTTCATCTTAACAGCCGGCCGCGGTGGTCCCGATCAAGCAGCAATGACGACAGCGCTTTATATGTATCGCACCGCTTTCGAATTCAATGAATTCGGCACTGCCAGCGCCTCCGCGTGGTTGCTATTTGCGGTCATTGCCGGGTTGGTCTTTGTGACGAAACTGATTTTCGATCGGAAAAGCGGCTGGCTATTCAACGAGGGGCCGTCATGATCCGCAAACTGAGTGCCGGCCAACTCATTACATGCGTTATCATCGGCATCGGCGCGGTATCCATGTTGGCGCCGTTTTACTTCATGTTTGTATTTGCTACGCATACGCGAGCGGATATTTATAGTTTGCCTCCGCCTTTGTGGTTCGGCGATGCATTTTTCTCTAACATTAATCTTTTGACGGAACGCATTCCGTTTTGGCATAGCGTCGGAGTCAGTTTCTATGTTGCAACGATTGGCACTGTGCTGACATTGCTGGTTTGTTCGCTAGGCGGCTATGCCTTCGCCGTGTACGAATTCAAATTTAAGCGATTGATGTTCGCCGTTGTCATGGCAACTATTCTATTACCACCATTTTTGACTATGATTCCATCTTTCATGGTTATCAATACGTTGAATTGGTTCGACCAGCCTCGTGCGCTTTACATTCCGGCGGCTGCAAATGCATTCGGCGTCTTTTTAATGCGCCAATACATTGCCACCGCAATTCCTAAAGAGCTTTTGGATGCGGCACGCATCGACGGCTGTAGTGAATTCAGAATTTATTGGCATATCGTATTGCCTTTAACGACACCAGCGCTTGGGACGTTGAGCTTAGTCGCCTTCGTTAGCTCCTGGAACAACTTCATGAGCCCGTTGATCGTGATGCAATCGATGGACATGTACACCGTGCCGCTCGCGCTGCGCGCCATTCAAAGTCCCGTGAATACCGAATGGGGAGCGGTGATGGCAGGCACGGCACTAAGCGTTTTACCGTTACTGGTAATGTTCGTTCTTGCATCTCGCCGCTTTATCGAAGGACTCACTGCTGGTGCTGCAAAAGGCTAATTACTTAACTTTTTTATGACGATCTCGATGGAAAACATAAACTATGTCCCTGACTCGATATCCGAATAACTTCGTTTGGGGCGCTGCCACCAGCGCTTATCAGATTGAAGGTGCGGTCTCTGACGATGGTCGCGGGCCATCTATTTGGGATGCCTTTTGCCGGGCCCCAGGCGCCATCTCTGACGGCTCTAATGGAGATGTCGCCTGC